>LDZT01007452.1_pt1 | contig 14666 bp, 11 predicted proteins | sample 615521 | NCBI WGS metagenome assembly LDZT01 (sample SAMN03408292, study PRJNA278302) | terrestrial metagenome | isolation source: oil reservoir sample SB1 | place: USA: Alaska, North Slope, Schrader Bluff formation | collected 2011-09
TGATTATCTCATTGAGGCCTATGGAATCGCTAGGCATGTGACCTGCTACAACTATATTGCCTATATTCTGTTGCCTGACTTCCTTTATAACATCTTCAGGTGCATGCATAGCAACTATAGTACCAACTCCAACCTCAAAATATGACTTATAGACGTCTGTTCCTCCATTGGTTCCACCTGCAAACAAGACTGCAATCTTACCGGCATAATCGGTAGCATTGCCACATCTTACAACAGGTTTTGACAGAGATTTGTCGTATAAATCCAGCTCGTTCAATGCATCCAATATATCCTTAATCTTAGCTTTCGGATTATCCCCGAGCTTATCATTCAAATACTTCTGAGTGAATCTTTCTCCTATCAAATCGGAAGGCATATGGATGTTCATATAAGGAATATTCAATAATTTAGCCGCAGATGAAACCCTACTGTAATTGGACACATGGCTGTTGATTTCCACTGACTTTGATTTCTTCGCCAGGACTTTCTGAGCTTTATTGATGGGTACACCAAACTCCACCATTTTATCAATCTGGATATCCATAACTTTATGAAAATCAATAACTGTTTCATCTGCCTTTGGGTGATGACTGACTACCAAATCATATCCCAAGTTTTTAGCAAGCAGCATTTCCGGTGTTTCCATATCGACTCCGATCAATATCTTTTGAATATTTTCCCCTTCAACACTTATCGTTGTATCATAAGGTTCATTTTCAAGTCCCGCCAATCTAAGAGCGATATTCATCAATTCTCTGGTATTCATGATTGCCTCCTGTTTTGTATTTATTACTTGAAGATTTTATCACCAATCCTATCTTATTTCAACAGTCTCCAATTCTTGTTGTTTTTTGTTATCGTATAAATTGCAATTGTCATTGCAACCCTGTTAACAGGCCAAATATCAACAAATATACAATAAATATAATTCATTTGTATTTATAATGATTTCATATTTATACTAATTTTATTCTTGATAATGAGTGTGCGAATATGTTATCATAATCCAAAGAAATATATACACTCAAATCTTTTAAAATCAGGAGGTAAATCATGAGTCAATTAAAAGGATCAAAAACATCTGTTAATCTGATCACGGCATTTGCAGGAGAATCTCAAGCCAACATGAGATATACGTATTATGCCGCTCAAGCAAAAAAAGACGGCTATGTACAAATGCAAAACATCTTTGAAGAAACAGCTGGAAACGAACGAGAACATGCGAAAAGGTTGTATAAGTTTCTAAAGGAAGAACTGGAGGGTGATGTCATTACCATAAATGCAGGTTTCCCTGTTAATTTTCAAGACACCCAATCTAATCTAAAGGCAGCTGCAGCAGGCGAACATGAAGAGCATACCAATATGTATCCCACGTTTGCCAGCATTGCAAAAGAAGAAGGTTTTGAAGAAATATCGAAGGTTTTTACTGAAATTGGGGAAGTAGAAGAACGACATGAAAAGAGATTTCTGAAATTGCTGAAAAATATTGAAAATCATTTGGTTTTTAAAAGAGATGAGATAGTGGAATGGAAATGTAATAATTGCGGTTACGTCCATACTGGAAAAGAAGCGCCAATAAAATGTCCCGCATGCGACCATGCTATAGCACATTTTGAGTTGTTCGTAGAAACATATTAACACTATTATAAAAACGTACTCAGCTGGGGTTAGCACTCAATGAGTACGTTCTATTTCATCGCATAATCAATCTCTCTTTTTATGCTTCCACCGAGTATGCCCATCTTCTATCTTTCAACCATGCGTTTGCCGCCTTAATACTTGAATGATTATGTATTCGTGAATTCATTGACTTTTAATTTGTTTTTCTTCTTGAAATTATCCGCTTGTGAAATCAGCATGCCTGCAAGCATCAGAAGGCTTCCAAAATAGCCTCTCAGTGACATTTGTTCCCCTAGTAATACCATGCCCCCAATTGCAGCAAACACTGCCTCCATGCTTAAAGCTATGGCTGCATGCGATGCTTTGGCATGCCTTTGTGCCACAACCTGCAGCGTATATGCTATTCCTACGGACATCAACCCACCATATAACAATGGAATCAAAGCATTCACAACATTTCTTATTTGTATATCTTCAACTATAAAAGCCACAATAAAACTTAATATAGAGCATGTTGCAAACTGCATCGATGAAAGCTTTAACGCGTCTACCTTTGAAACAAAAAACCCGATTACAATAATATGAGTCGCCCAGAAAAATGCACCTATTAATTGAAGTAAATCTCCAAACTCTATGCTAAGATGCTCATTGATGCTTAGAAAATACAATCCTATTGCCGCAACAATTGCTCCCAGCCATATAGTTGGAGTGGATTTTTGTCTGATTGCAATCCCTAGAATAGGTACAATCACAATATAAAGGCTCGTTATAAAACCTGCCTTCCCAGCTGTTGTATAGATTATACCAACCTGTTGTAATGTTGCGGCAATAAATAGCACACTTCCAGCTAAAAACCCATAAATCACGATAAGTTTGAGGTTGTCCCGATTATATTCCTTTTCTTTATCTCTATTTTTCAATTCAAAATATATGATAACTGGTAATAGTGAAAGGCTTCCCAAAGCAAATCTGATACCGTTAAATGTAAATGCTCCCACATATTGCATACCAACTCTTTGGGCAACAAAAGCAAATCCCCATATGGCTGCTGTCAACAATAACAGTAAACTGGCTCTTAACTCCTTATTAATCATAGCAGATCAGTTCCAATCTTCATGATTTATCCTCCGATTTTGTTATTGATGTGATAGTTATACTTCATCTATTATAGCATAAAACTTATATTGCGGTTACTCATCCTACCAAAAAGAACAGCTGTGCCCCAATGGACTACAGCTGTTCTAATTAGACTTATGTCTTGTTATTTTTTGTTTGTGAATAGTGTTTTCTATGCGTATAATCCCAAAGATCAACCAATAACACCGTGCGCTACGAAGGTTCTGAAAAATTCTCCGATTTGAGGATCTCCAAACAATTCCTTCCCAGCAAAAGGCGAAACAATAAATAACGTATGAAATAAGATAACACCTACTATCGCATTGTTGTTGGTCGCCTCAGAAACAGTAGCTTCACCTACTAGAAGAGCGGCAACTGAAAACTTCGCTATCTGGACAAGGGATGCGAATGTATTCATAACGCCTATTCCCTGGAGGGAAATAATCTGTCCACAGGCTACCAAGATGGTTGAAATTGTAATGGCTATAATCCCACTTGTTTGTTTTGTTGTCAGCTTCTTCTTGAGGCCAAACTTTAATGTCTCTGTTATTATCATAACTAAACATAAACAACTTTCTATTCATTTTTCCTAAAAATCGTTACAAGATTATTAGCTTTGTATAATTCAAACCTAGTATTTTCATTCTTAAACACTATGGAAAAATCCTTATCGCTCAAGTTTTCTTCCAAAAAGGTTTTGATAAATTCAATTAATTTCTCCGTTTTAGCAATTTCTCTGTAAGAAATGTCACAATTCGAATTATATTGTGAACATGACTGCCGATTTTCAGTATAGTATTCATTTTGATCTATATGCAGGGTTTTGCTTCTACCCGTCATATCAAAACCGACGGTTGTAAAGGGTCTCCCGTTTCCTAACCAGGATTTCGGTTCACAATCTGTATGGTCTTCATACAAAAATGTTATACTCGAATATGCTTTGGGTTTGTAAAGGTTTATGATCAGATCAAGTTGAATCTTTGTTAGTTCATGGCAATCATCAATAATGACATGTGTGTAATGTTCACATTTTCCAGCTTTCATTAACTCCATCGCCATGATGTTGGCTTCTACATAGTCAATCTTCCCTTTTGACCTGCAATAGTCTGAAAAATAATTCATCAATTCAAATATGGCCTTTCTGCTTTGAGAATTCTTGTTTAACTTGTATGGTCCTTCCCATTCGAGATCTTGCAAACCTATTCTGTCGGCATTCTGATATTGTTGCTCGTCAGTGTACCCACAGGCTCTAATCCATTCTATTTCAGCCAACAAAAAGTGTTTGAACCGCTTATCAAGATAGGTGATCTCCGGGTATTTTAATGCTATCGTATCTATTCCTTGATATAAAATTTCAAGAAAGTAATTTTTTTCATCATAAATCTCAAGGGACAGATTTTTGGATAAGCAATACGCTTTATAGTATTGATAGACGATTCCATCAATAGAAGATATACAGATATTGTTCTGCGTTGCTTGTATCAGATCCATGAGTGTCTTTTCCTTCTCTTGTTCAATTCTTTTGCGTAGATAAGCACTATGATCGACAAAAGACTTACTATTGTTGACAAAAAGAATCTTATCATTTGGATCCAAGCAATAGTTTTCCAAGAGGAAAGCGGTTTTTTTGATTCCAATTGATGTCTTCCCGCTACCTTTAACACCTGTCACCAATACAGGGCCACTAGGCCTGCTTTTTGCTACATGATTTTGATTGATATTCATTACCATCTTACTCTCCTATATCTTTAAGCAGCATCGGATTGATCTAATGGCCTCAGCAAAATACGTCCTTTGACCAATACTTTCGTTTCGAGCTTATTTTTCGTCATCATTTCCTCTTTTCAATCGCTTTTTAGCATAATTCTCTAGTGATGATTATATCATAACAGGTTGTCTTTTTTTTAATTTAAGTATATAATTTTTAAAACGTCTGATGAGGTAGTCTATATGAGTAATAATAGCAAAGGAATTATTCTGGTTCTAATATCCACCATCAGTTTTGGGCTGATGCCAGTATTTGTTGTCTTTGCTTATGCAAGCGGTATTGAAACCAGCACATTGCTCCTATTGAGATTTATCTTCTCAACAGTCTTCTTTTTCTTCTATGTCATTAAGAAGTACAACAGAATAAAGATCGATACCAAGGCTTTGTTTTCTTTTTTTATACTAGGCGGTATTTGTTATACAATGCAGTCAAGGTTCTATTTTTCCTCACTCAGATACATATCTCCAGCATTGGCGACCCTTTTCCTATATACTTACCCTGCAATTGTTAGCATTTTTTCAGCTTTCATTGATCAAGAGCGTTTGACGGGAAAAGTAATTCTATCTTTACTGATCTCACTTTCAGGCATACTATTGATTGTTGGAACATCATGGGGAAATATAAACATCATTGGCATTCTATTCGCATCAGGTGCATCTCTTGTCTATTCTTTCTATATTGTTTATAGCAATAGAGTCATCAAAAAAATACCCACTATCCTAGCGAGTGCTTATATTGCATTGTTTTCTACCATCGGCACCTTCGTTCTGGGCACCTTCTCCGGTGGATTCAACTTTTCTTTCACAGCATCTGCCTGGCTCCCTATTGCAGGTCTGGCATTGGTTTCAACAGTTATTGCCATGTCGGCATTTCTCAAAGGAATGGAGTACCTGGGACCAACAAAAACTTCCATTATCAGTTTGACCGAAGCTGTCTTTACAGTGTTGTTTTCTGTCATTTTCCTCCATGATTTTTTGACACCTTATCAGATTATAGGGGGTGCCTCTGTCCTATTAGGCGCTTACATTATAGTACGCAATAAGTAAAACTGATTATTCGGCATTAATGAATTTACCCAGAAATAGAATTGTATCAGTCTCATCTTCCGCAATTATAAACAAGAAGGGTCTGTCTGCAGTAAAGACAATTGGATCCATTGATGCACTTTCATTCATCTCCACAACCATCACACCTGCTGCCTCACTTCCTTCTTCAATGACTTCAATGACTGCCTTGTGAAGTACTCTGCTGATAAACAGTACCTCACGAATGTCTGAAAAATCAGCCGTAGGTGTAAACGGATTCCGCATTCCCATTGATATTAATTGTTTGTTTATCTCTTTGATTCAATACGGGCAGAATGACATACATAAAAACCTTTTTTCTTGTTTTCTCCGTTAAAATTGGTATTATGTGTATTATCTTTGCTGAATTGTGTTGAAGAAATTGTCCTATTCATAAACGATGATATCGAAAAAATGTGCGGGTAACTGCCAGAATATGCAGCTTGATTGATAGCTGAGATACTGTTGGCAGAAGGTATCCAGCCTAAAGAATAGCAACTCCCATGCTAATCAATACCATCAAAAAATTATAGAGTTGTGAAACGATTTTTTCAAACAAAAAAGGCAGTGCGAAAACTGCCTTAATTGTTTAAATGGTGCGGGCGAAGAGACTCGAACTCCCACGTCGTAGACACTAGATCCTAAGTCTAGCGCGTCTGCCAATTCCGCCACGCCCGCTCATCAGTAACAAGCTTTATTATAACTATACAGACATGGTGTGTCAACCTTTTTGTTGATACAATGATTTTTATTTCCGGTTTTTCTTTTTCTGTTACTCTCTGAATTTTTCCAGCATCTCTTCAATGTTCAGGGAATTGATATATAGCCCTGTACTTAATTCAAATCCTCCAAAATTTCCTCTTCTGGGTATGACATGAATATGCCACCTGAAGTCTATGTTTTCGATGTTTTTTGGTATTGAATGAATGTATATATTAAAAGGGATCCGACCATGGACAGATTCAACCTTTAGAAAAACATATTTAAGCACCTCAGCCATATCCTCAATCTCATTTATAGACGTTTCTTCAAAATGATTACTGGTTTTATGCTTGATGATGATTTCACCTGAAAGAAAAGCATCTTCGGGAATATACACAATAAAATTCCGGTTTTTAAAAACAATATTCTCTTCAGATATGCTACTTGCACTGCTAGTCGCTTTGATTTCAAGCAACAGTTCGGGTGGTATGAAGGACATGGAAAGAATCTGGCTATGCGAATGCCTTTTTGATGCTCCAGCACTTTTTAAGTGGTTTTTATAAATAATGACACTTTTAATTTGATCGTCATTGTTGAGTGCTATGAATCGAGCTTTATACATTTTTGTAACAAATGTAAATTCCATAATTGAAAAATCAAAAAAGGTTTTGTTGTGGTCACAGGTTTCAATCATAACCTCATGTTTCCCATAATCTATCTCCCCATTGACATGTTTTTCTTCATCACACAGTAATGCCGGAAATTTATTGTCGATGGACCTTGTCACCCAGCGCCCATCGATGATCTCTTCATATCTTAAACAATTCTCCGTGTTTTGCCGATCTGGGCAAAATGGACAATCATCGTCGCTATCTTGAGCGAAATCACTCATCCGCTTGTCCCGTACATTATTTCTTAACAATTCTCTTCCGGTATGCTTATTTATAATTAGTTTCATCCCATACCTCCCTATTTAATGTGACAAGCCAGTCTTCAATATCTCTTTCGGATCGAATTGCAAACCCTCTAGCGTTTCTTATTATATTTCGGTTAAGTGACATATTGCTTTCACCAAATGATTCATGCTCGGAAGCAGCTATCTGCTTTCCGTATTCAATACCGAATTTATAAGTATGATTCGTTCCACCTGTTGTTGAGCTCTCTATAATCAACAAGCCTGCGGACAGTGCAGCCTGAAGTCTATCTCTCTCGATAAAAGTATAACTCTGCGGTAGAGAATGGGGTTCATATTCTGAAGCAATGCATCCATCATTGTTTAAAATATCATCAAGAAGCCCCTTGTTCGATTTGGGATAGATACAACCTATCCCGGACGGAAGAACAGCCATCGATCTCCCTTTGTCTCTAATTGCTCCCAGATGTGCGGCTGTATCGCAACCTTCTGCCAATCCAGACACAACAACGAATCCTTTTCTGGTTATCAATCCAGAGTACAATACGGCCTTTTGAAACCCATCTATTGAAGGGTTGCGTGTGCCGATAACTGCTATGTTAGTAGTATTATTCAGCAATGATTTGTTGCCTTTATAATACAGCAATACTGGTGAATCAACACCTATATTCTTTAAATTCTTTGGGAAATCATCATCTGTGTAGGTTATGATACCTATATTTTCATTATAACAGTTTTCAAGGATTTTTTCCGTTTTGACCTGTATTTTTTCAAGATCAGCAACTGAAAATTTTCTATTCATTTTTTCACTTAACATAAATAGATAATCCTTAAAACCAAGATATGAAGATTCATTGATTGTTAGTTCCTGAATCAGCTTAAGTATGGATTTTTTTCCTAGACCAGTTAACTGTTGAAGTTTTATTACATCGCTATAATGCATTTTAAGTCTCCATATTAATTGCTTCTTTCAGTATACAATATCTTAATAGAAAATTAAAGAAATGAAAATCCGGATATCTCCGAATTTTCATTTAAGATAAGTTTCTGGTGCAAAAAGACAACTATTCACATCGCATAAGAAATCTATCCACATTCGTAGCTGCCTGCTTGCCATCTAGAATTGCTTTTACCACTAGGGATTGTCCTGTTCTCATATCTCCTGCAGCAAAAACTTTTTTTAAGCTTGTCATGTGTTTATCGTCCGTGCTCACATTACCTGACTTATCAAGACTTATTCCCGATTTTCCAATGAAACCATCATGTTCAGTGTGCAGGAATCCAGCGGCTATCAGCACCATATCCACATCCATCTCAAATCCAGTTCCTTCCAGTTCAGTAAGATGATACCTATCATCTTTTTCCTTAATCCATTCAACTTTTATTCCTCGGATTCCTGATAAGTGTCCTTCTTTTCCTAAGAACTCTTTTGTTGCTACTTCCCACTCATTGATGCAGCCTTCCTCATGCGCAGTTGTACTTTTATACAATTTAGGGTAAGTAGGCCAAGGCATGGATTCATCCCTGCATATCAAGGGTTTTGGTAGTATTTCAAATTGATATACTTTCTTAGCACCCTGTCTGTTAGCGGTGCCAACACAATCTGCTCCAGTATCACCACCACCTATTACCAAAACAACTTTATCTTTTGCATTTAAATCCTCGCCTTCAAATTTTTCACCAAAGTATTTCTTTGTTTGCTGAGACAGATAATCAACAGCAAAATAAATCCCTTTTAGATCTCTGCCGGGTATGTTTAAATCCCTAGGAACCCAAGTTCCACAAGCCATTATGGTTGCGTCATATTCTTTTGAGAGAGTCTCCAATTTGATATCTCTGCCGATTTTCATCCCATTGACGAAAATTATGCCTGCCGCTTTCATCAGGTCTACTCTTCTTTCAATAATACTTTTGTCCAGCTTATAATTGGGTATGCCGTATCGCATCAATCCACCGACTCTCAATTCTCGTTCATAAACGGTTACCCTATGTCCTAATGCATTTAAATCATCAGCCGCAGCCAATCCCGAAGGACCTCCGCCTATTACAGCTATTTTTTTGTTTGTTCTGACCTTAGGGGTTCTTGGTTGTATCCATCCATTCTCAAAAGCCGTTTCCACAATTGATTGCTCTATCTCCCTAATTGATACTGCATCTCTATTGACACCTAAAACACAGGCTGCTTCACACAATGAAGGACAGATTCTTCCTGTGAATTCAGGAAAATTGGCGGTCAAAGCTAGCTTATGATAGGCCCCTTCCCAGTCACCAATATAGACTAGATCATTCCACTCAGGTATAAGGTTGCCCAATGGGCATCCCCAATTGCAGAACGATGTGCCACAATCCATGCATCTATTGGCTTGTGCCATCATTTCGCTTTCAGTCAGTGGAATATTAACCGAATCGAAATCCTTCACTCTATCACTTATTGATCTGTTGCTGAAATTTTTCCTTTCTATATCCATAAAACCGGTTAGTTTACTGCTCATAATCCACCTCCTTAAGAAACCTTAATCTCTTGATTGTTTTTTTCAGTAATCTCTTTGTAAGTTGTAGGAATAACTCTGGTAAATTTATTCTTATAATATGTCCAGTTATCAAGTATCTCTTTTGCAACGATACTTTCTGTATACTGAAAATGCTCGGCTATCATTTTTTTAACTTTTTTCATGTTTTCGCTAGACGGTTTTTCAATCAATACCAATTCATGATTGCACATACTGTCCAGATCGTTGTTGATATCCAGTATAACCGCAGTACCTCCACTCATTCCGGCAGCGAAATTACGACCGACCTCTCCCAGAATGACCACGAATCCGTCTGTCATATATTCACAGCCATGATTACCGACTCCCTCGACGACTGCCTCTGCTCCACTGTTTCTAACACAGAATCTTTCTCCGACAATACCGTTGATATAGACCTTCCCCTGAGTAGCGCCATATAGAATAGTGTTCCCTGCAATAATGCTTTTTCCATACTCCGCTTCTCTTGGTTTTCTTATAATGATTTTAGCGCCTGAAAGACCTTTGGCAACATAGTCATTTGCATCTCCCTCTAGCTCCAAAGTCAATCCTTTAATACCAAATGCTCCAAAACTCTGCCCTGCAGACCCGAAAAATTTGAAATTAATCATATCATCTTCAAACTTCTCATTGGGAAAAGCCTTGGCGATTTCACCGCTTAGCATGGTACCGACGGTCCTATGGAGATTTTTGATTTCAAATGATCCTGAAACCTTTTTTCGGTCTTTAAAGAAACTTTGACTCTGTTGGATAAGTTTGTAATCCAATGATCCATCAAGGCCATGTTCCTGGCTTTGTGAGCAATAAGGTGTGATTCTTCTTGGAACATCCGGTCTATATAATATATTTGAAAGATCCAGCATTTTAGCTTTCCAATGGTCAATATTTTTATTGACTTTCAATTTATCAACCCTTCCCACCATCTCATTGATGGTTCTGAAACCAAGCATAGCCATATTTTCCCTGACTTCACGGGCGATGAATTTCATAAAATTCATTACATACTCAGGCTTCCCACAAAAATTTTTTCTTAGTTCTTCTCTCTGTGTCGCTACACCCATTTCACAATTATTGTTTTGGCAATGTCTTAGCATGACACATCCCAAGGTTACCAGCAGGGTTGTGGCAAATCCAAACTCTTCAGCTCCTAATAGGCAGGCTATCACAACATCCCTTCCTGTTTTTAGCTGTCCGTCTGTCTGTAGCCTGACTCTACTTCGTAAATTGTTCAATAACAGAACCTGATGAGTTTCTGATAAACCTATTTCCCAAGGTATACCTGCATTCCTGATTGAGGATAAGGGTGAGGCTCCTGTTCCTCCATCATGTCCACTAATGAGAATTAGATCAGCATGCGCCTTTGTGACTCCTGCAGCTACAGTCCCAACGCCATTCTCCGAAACGAGCTTCACACTGATCCTTGCTCTTGGATTGGCATTTTTTAGGTCAAAAATTAATTGTGCAAGATCCTCTATGGAGTAGATATCATGATGTGGCGGTGGTGAAATCAAATCTATTCCTGGTACAGAATGCCTAATTTTACCAATGTATTCATTCACCTTTTCCCCAGGAAGGTGACCACCTTCTCCAGGTTTAGCCCCTTGTGAAACCTTGATCTGAAGTTCGTCAGCTGAGGAAAGATAGTCAATGGTAACACCAAATCTTGCAGATGCGACTTGCTTGATTGCACTATTCCTGTTCTCAAAATCATGAATCGTTAAAAGCCTAGCCGGGTCTTCCCCACCTTCTCCCGAGTTGCTTTTCGCACCAAGTCGGTTCATTGCAATTGCTATGGTTTCATGAGCTTCCTTACTAATAGAGCCGATTGACATTGCGCCTGAACAGAATCTTTTTATGATTTCAGATTCAGGTTCGACTTCTTCTATAGGAATTGGAGTTATGTTATTGAATTCAAACATGCTTCTGATTGTTGTCAGGTTCTGTGACTGTTCATCTATCAATGATGTATACATTTTAAATTTTGAGTAATCCCCTATTCTTACGGACTGCTGCAATCTGTAGATGGTCTCAGGATTGAACAGATGGTATTCCCCGGTTTTTCTCCATTTATACAAACCTCCAACTTCAAGATCTGTGCTGTTTTGTCTGGGATTATTGTATGCGATGGTATGTCTAATTAGAACTTCTTTAGCGATTTCTTCAATCCCGATACCACCGATTCTTGTTGGTGTTCCTCCAAAATACTTATTAACCGTTTCTTCATTGATACCAAGAATCTCAAATATCTGTGCCCCATGATAGCTTTGCGTGGTGCAGATTCCCATTTTAGACAGTATCTTAGCCAATCCTTTAGAGGATGCCTTAAGATATGCCTCTACAGATTCATCCGCCATACAATTGACCTGTCCACTTTTAGACAGATTCTTAACAGACTCTATGGCAAGATATGGATTTATTGCGCTTGCACCATAGGCATTAAGCAATGCAAAATGTGTTGTTTCTCTTGCATCACCGGCTTCAATCAATATAGATATTTTAGATCTTTGTTTTTTGTCAATCAAATAGTGGTGTACGGCAGAAACTGCTAACAGCGAAGGGATAGCTGCCTCGTAGCTGTCCACTTTTGCATCTGATAAGATAATGATGTTGTAACCTTCGGCTACTCTTTGGAGAGCCCTCTCACAAATCAGATCCAAGGCATTTTTGAATCCTTCAACGCCACTGTCAGCTTTAAATGTGATTGGAATCACAGTTGACATAAAATCTTCATTTTGCAAGGATTTTAACTGATCCATCTCATCATTTCCAATAATTGGTGTGTCTACCAAGATATACTTGTTGTTAAGAGCTTTCATATTTAATATATCTTCCTGTGTTCCTAGGAAGTTCATTAATGACATGACCACTCCTTCTCTTATAGGATCAATTGGAGGATTGGTCACTTGTGCAAACAATTGTCTAAAATAGCTGAATAAGACTTGTGGTTGATTGGATAAAACCGCCAAAGGAGTGTCATTGCCCATGGACCCAATTGGCTCTCCTGCATTTTCTGCCATGGGTTTTAATATCATCCTTAAATCTTCCATGGTATATCCGAAAGCTTTTTGCTTTTCCAAGAGTTTTTCTTTACTCATTATTTCCTTAGATACTGTGGATTCCTGAAGGTCTGAAAACCTTAATCGATTGTTGTTTACGATTGATACATAGTCCATTTTTGATGCAACAGAGCTCTTAATCTCTTCATCAAAAAATATTTTTTTGCGTTCTGTGTCAACCAGTAGCATTTCGCCAGGTTTCAACCTTCCTTTTTTAAGTATATCCTCTGGTTTCATTTTAAGTACGCCAAATTCCGATGCCATTATAACAGTATCATCGTTTCTAATCACATATTTTGCCGGTCTGAGGCCATTTCTATCAAGTGTCCCGCCTATCTGTGTCCCATCACAGAAAAATAGAGCAGCTGGTCCGTCCCACGGTTCTATCATAGCACCATGATACTCATAAAATGCTTTTTTATCTTCAGTCATGATTGTATCATTTTCCCATGCTTCAGGTATCAACATCATCAAGGTGTGAGCGTTGGTTCTTCCATTATATTTTATAAATTCAAAAACATTATCCACTGAAGCGGAATCACTTTTCCCTTTCTGAATAATAGGATAAAGATCGTTTATATTATCTTTGAAAACATCTGATTTAAGTACCCCTTCTCTGGTTCCCATCCAATTTCTATTACCTTTGATGGTGTTGATCTCACCGTTATGCGCCAAATATCTGAACGGTTGTGCAAGGTCCCATGTTGGAAAAGTGTTTGTGCTGAATCTTTGATGCACCAGTGCCATACAACTCTTGTAGTTGATGTCATTCAGGTCAAGATAGTATTTTTCTATTTGGTCGGCAAGTAGCAGACCTTTATAGATAATAGTCTTCGAAGACATGGAACATATATAAAAGTACTCCTTGTTTCTCTTGACCAATCTATCAATTTCACTTTCGATTCTTTTTCGCGTCAAGTACAAGTCCCTCTCAAAGGACAACTGACCATCAGCTTTCAAATTTTCTACAAACACTTGTCTGATCACAGGCTCTGTCCCTCTGGCTGTTTCCCCAATACTCTTGTTGTCGGTTGGTACAAATCTCCAACCTAGTGTTTTATTGCCAGTATCCTTGATAACCCTCTCTATAATTCCCTCACATTGAAGCCTTAACGCCGGCTCTTTAGGCAAAAACACCATTCCGATTCCATAGTTTCTGTATTCAGGTAAGTCAATGCCATCATTGCCACAAAAAATCCTGAAGAATTCATCTGGAATCTGTGTTAGAATACCAGCACCGTCCCCAGTTTTGGGGTCTGATCCTGCCGCTCCCCTGTGCTCCATATTTTTCAATATTTCCAAGCCATTTTTGACGATTTGATGGCTGATTTCCCCCTTGGTATTGACAATGAATCCAACCCCACAAGAATCTTTTTCGTTTTCAGGATCAAATAGACCCTGCTTCCTTGGAAATCCGTTACTGTACATAATCTCCCTCCAATTCAAAATGCATAAAATAAAGACACATGTTTTTATATTATGTACATCTATTTCTATTTTTTAACATTTTACACTATGTTTTGTTCTTTAACAATAGTTTTTTTCAATAATTGCATACAAAATACAATTTGATTCTAGGAAAACCTTGCCTAAAGTGAATTGTCTCTCTTAATTATTTCATTTTTGTAATATATGTTTAAATATCTTCAAATTATACAAAAAAACAGTAGAATCAACTGCCTTTTGAGCAGTTGATTCTGCTGTATAATTGCTGGGTAATTCAAAATTTATTTCATATCTATAATCCACTATAAACATCAAGAAAAGAACATAAGCAGAACACCTGCGGCGACAGCGGAACCGATAACCCCTGCCACATTGGGTCCCATGGCATGCATCAGCAGGAAGTTTGAAGGGTTGTACTTCTGGCCTTCCTTCTGGACAACCCTGGCCGCCATC
>LDZT01007453.1_pt1 | contig 14649 bp, 13 predicted proteins | sample 615521 | NCBI WGS metagenome assembly LDZT01 (sample SAMN03408292, study PRJNA278302) | terrestrial metagenome | isolation source: oil reservoir sample SB1 | place: USA: Alaska, North Slope, Schrader Bluff formation | collected 2011-09
GATCACACCGATTGCCATGGAAGAGGGATTGAGATTTGCGATTAGAGAGGGTGGCAGAACAGTAGGTGCCGGAGTAGTCGCTAAAATTATAAAATAAACGAATTGGATGAACAAAAAATCGGAGCCTCTCGCAGGCTCCGTGTTTATGTAATGAAAAACTGATGAGAAAAATCACCAATGGTTTTCATTCTTCTTGACATGAAAAAACTTTTGTGATAGTTTATATTAGGTAACGGATAAATTGGAAGATTTATGTTTATATAGATGAGTTTTGGAGGTGTAGGAATGAGAGTAAAAGTGAAATTAGCTTGCGCTGATTGCAAACAGAGAAATTACGATTCAATGAAAAACAAGAGAAACAACCCTGAGAGAATAGAAATGCGAAAGTATTGCAAATTCTGTAAAGCTCATACATTACATAAAGAAACAAAATAATTTCAAGGAAGTGAAAAAATGTCCGCTAATACAGGTGCAAAGAAAACAGGCAAAGTTTCGAATTTTTTCAAAGGTGTAAGATCTGAATTAAGAAAAGTAAGCTGGCCAACCAGAAAAGAATTGATTAATTATACTATGGTAGTTATAGCTGTGGTTACATTAATGACCTTGGTTGTATGGGCGCTTGACCTTGTTTTTAATGGTTTATTCAGTATATTTGTTTAAAGGAGGTAGGACCATTTTAGTGTCCGCTTAATATGAAACAAAAGTCAGAAGGACCAAAATGGTACGTTGTACATACCTATTCAGGACATGAGAATAAGGTTAAGGCTAATATTGAAAAATTAGTTGAAAACAGAGAAATGCAAGATATTGTATTCGAAGTACGGGTGCCAACAGAAGAGCATGTTGAAACAAAGAATGGAAAAAAAATAGTCAAGGAAAAGAAAAAATTTCCAGGCTATGTAATCATCAAAATGATCATGACTGATGAATCTTGGTATTTGGTAAGAAATACTAGAGGGGTTACAGGATTTGTCGGACCTGGAACAAAACCAATTCCATTGTCGGATCTTGAAGTGAAAGCCTTGGGAGTTGTTGAATTAGTGGCTGCGATTGATATAGCCAGAGGGGATGCAATCAAAGTGGTTCATGGACCTTTCGAAAACTTTATGGGTACAGTTGATGATATTAATCAGGAAAAGAGAAAGCTCAAAGTGTATATTTCCATGTTTGGAAGAGAGACACTTGTAGAGCTGGATTATGACCAAGTCGAAAAAGTATAATTCTACTTTTCAATAGATACCAGAGTGGGAGGGTAAAACCGGTTTACCACAAAAAAATAGGAGGTGTAAATATGGCAAAAAAAATAATCGCTGTAGTCAAACTGCAAATCAATGCAGGTAAAGCTACTCCAGCTCCACCTGTCGGGACTGCATTAGGACCACATGGTGTTAATATTATGGGATTTTGTAAAGAATTCAATGCAAAAACAGCTGATCAACCAGGAATGGTCATTCCAGTTGTACTGACTGTCTATCAAGATAGATCTTATACATTCATTACTAAAACCCCTCCAGTAGCAGTGTTGCTAAAAAAAGCTGTTGGTATCGAAAGTGGCTCGGGTGAACCAAACAAAAAGAAAGTATCAAAAATTTCTAAGGAAAAAGTAAGAGAAATTGCTGTTTTAAAAATGCCTGACTTGAATGCCAGTTCTATAGAGGCTGCAATGAGTATGGTAGCTGGAACTGCAAGAAGCATGGGTATAGTCGTAGAAGAGTAATGGCGAAATAGTGGGAGGAGTATTCCGATAAAACCACAGAGGAGGATATTAAATGCCAAAAAGAGGAAAAAAATACAATGAAAGCTTAAAGGTTTTTGACAAGCAAAATCTATATGATTTAGCAGACGCTATCAATCTGGTTCAAGAAACTGCAAAAGCCAATTTTGATGAAACCATAGAGATGCATATCAAGCTGGGTGTAGACCCAAGACATGCTGATCAACAGGTTAGAGGTGCCGTTGTTTTACCGCATGGTACAGGTAAAACCAAACGAGTTTTGGTTTTCGCAAAAGGTGAAAAGTTAAAGGAAGCAGAAGAGGCAGGTGCTGACTATTTCGGCGGAGCTGAGTATGCTGACAAGATTCAGAAAGAAAATTGGTTTGACTTTGACATCACAGTTGCAACACCTGATATGATGGGTGTCGTGGGAAGATTGGGTAGAGTGTTGGGACCAAAAGGTCTGATGCCGAATCCTAAATCCGGTACGGTAACAATGGATGTAGCCAACGCAATAAAAGACATTAAAGCCGGTAAGGTTGAGTACAGGGTCGATAAAACAGCTATTATACATGTTCCTGTAGGAAAGAAATCATTTGGCACTGAAAAGATTACGGATAATGTTAAAATCTTATTAGAGGCTGTTATCAAAGCAAAACCTGCAGCATCTAAAGGAAAATATCTCAGAAGTGTTACAATCACAAGCACCATGGGACCTGGTATCAAAGTGAATGCTGCAAAATTGACAGAATAATCTGTTGACAATGCATATTTATAGTGATAGGCTTAACAAGGTCAATTAAATAAACACCGCAGACAGTTGGTGCGAAAGCTTAATATCCAGCCGAGGTTAACTTATTAGTATTATGTAATGCTGATGATAGGTTTCTTCGTACTGCGAAGAGACCTTTTTATTTAACAACTCGAAGGAGGTGTAAGGATGAATCAAGCAAATGTAGAATTGAAAAAACTAGTGGTAAATGAAATTGAAGAAAAAATCAATAAAGCGCAATCAATCGTACTTGTCGACTACAGAGGATTGACGGTCTTGCAGGCAACTGACCTGAGAAACAAGTATCGTGACGCGGGTATTGACTATAAGGTTTACAAGAATTCCAGCATGAGATTTGCTTTCGAAAAAGCAGGACTCGTAGATTTCAATGAATATCTCAAGGGACCTAATGCTATTGCTTTTGGTTATGACGATGTCATAAAGGCAGCGAAGGTCACCAGCGATTTTGCAAAAACAAACGACAAGCTTAAAATAAAAGCTGGCGTAGTTGATGGGAAAGTAATAGATGCCGACGGCGTCAAAACCTTGGCGAGTATTCCACCAAGAGAAGTATTGTTATCAATGCTGGCAAATGTTTTGCAGGCAAACATCAAAAATTTAGCATACTTATTAGATCAAGTAAGAGAAAATAAAGAATCATAACTATTTAGGAGGTATTTAAAATGGCAAGTGAAAAAACAGCAAAGTTTATAGAAGAAATAAAAGCATTGACAGTGATGGAATTATCTGAGTTAGTTGAAGCGATTGAAGAGGAATTTGGAGTATCTGCAGCTGCAGCGGTAGCAGTAGCTGGAGGACCAGTAGCTGTTGAAGAGGTTGAAGAGCAGACAGAATTTGATGTAATATTGTCTAATGCCGGTTCTGGAAAAATTAAAGTTATCAAGGTTGTAAGAGAAGTTACAGGTCTGGGACTGAAAGAAGCAAAAGACCTTGTGGATGGAGCTCCTACAACTGTTAAAGAAGGCATCACTAAGGAAGAAGCAGAAGCACTTAAAGCTAAATTGGAAGAGGCTGGTGCAGCAGTAGAAGTCAAGTAACAAAAACATTATTGAAGAGCCTAATAAGCTCTTTTGTTTTTATGGAGAATAATTATCTTGAATTATTGACAAAAAAAATAATGTATGATAATATTATAAATTGCGTAGATAATAAAAGTTGGCATAAAAATTGTATGTGATAAATGCTAAAAAGATAAACTACGCATTTTTTTTACTTTAATAATATATGAAGGGGTGAAAAAATGCTGCATCCTGTCAAAATTGGCAATAGAGTACGAATGAGCTACTCTAAAATTGGTGAAGTATTGGAATTACCGGATTTGATTGAGGTTCAGAAAAACTCTTATCAGTGGTTTGTTGAGGAAGGGTTGAAAGAGGTTTTTGATGATGTTTCGCCAATAGAGGATTATACTGGAAATCTGATTCTTGAGTTTATTGATTATTCTTTAGAAGGAGATCCAAAATATGACCAATTGGAATGTAAGGAAAGAGACTCGACTTTTGCGGTCCCGCTTAGAGTCAAAGTGAGATTAATCAATAAAGAAACCGGAGAAATAAAAGAACAAGAAGTGTTTATGGGAGATTTTCCTCTCATGACAGAAAGAGGCACATTTATCATAAATGGTGCGGAGCGTGTCATCGTTAGTCAGTTGGTGAGATCACCAGGTGTCTATTTTGTTGTTTCTAGAGATAAATCAGGTAAAAAACTTTTTTCCTCAACATTGATACCCAACAGAGGAGCTTGGTTGGAATATGAAACTGACTCGAATGACATTGTTTATGTAAGAATAGACCGAACAAGAAAGATACCGATTACGATTCTGTTAAGAGCTATGGGCTGCGAAACAGATGCTCAAATAATTGAATTGACAGGTGAATCAGAGCATATACTCAAAACGCTCGAAAAAGACAATACATCCAATAAGGATGAAGCCCTTATTGAAATATACAAGAAACTGAGACCTGGGGAACCGCCTACATTGGATAGTGCGTCATCTCTTATCAACAGCCTGTTTTTTGACCATAAGAGATATGATTTGGCTAAGGTTGGAAGGTATAAATTCAACAAGAAACTGGGTTTGGCCAATAGGGCCACTGATAAGAAGATTGCTCATGATGTCATAAACAAGGAAACCGGTGAAATTATCATATCTGAAGGCGAAATCATAACACGGGAAATCGCTTCAAGGATAGAGGCTGCCGGTGTCTTCAATATTGAAATCTACAATTTTGACAATGAAAAAGTGAAAATTCTATCCAATAGATTTGTTTATCCTGAGTATTTGGATTTGCCGGTTGATTTGAGGAAGCTTGGATTGAAAGAGAAGGTGTATTATCCACTTCTGATGGAATTGGTGGAACAGTATCCAAACATAGATGAATTAGAAGAAGCAATTGAGAAAAACCACAAAAAACTTTCTCCAAAACATATTATCATAGATGATATGATGGCCTCCGTAAGTTATGAATTCAGTCTGTTTAAAGAAATTGGAAATGTAGATGATATTGATCATTTGGGAAACAGAAGAATTAGAGCAGTTGGGGAACTTCTGCAAAATCAGGTTAGGGTTGGTCTTTCAAGGATGGAAAGGGTTGTAAGAGAAAGAATGACCATTCAGGATATTGAGGTTGTAACACCGCAAGTTCTGATGAATATAAGACCGGTAGCCGCTGCAATCAAAGAGTTTTTTGGCAGTTCTCAATTGTCGCAATTCATGGACCAGACCAATCCATTGGCAGAGTTGACACATAAAAGAAGAATGTCGGCATTGGGACCTGGTGGACTGAGCCGAGACAGGGCTGGATTTGAGGTCAGAGATGTTCACCATTCACATTATGGGAGAATGTGCCCGATAGAAACGCCTGAGGGACCTAACATAGGTTTGATCACATCATTGGCATCATTTGCTAGAATCAACGAGTATGGTTTTTTAGAGTCTCCCTACAGAAGAGTTGACAAGACAACAGGTGTTATTTTAGAGACCATTGATTATATGACAGCGGATATTGAAGATGAACATATTATAGCTCAAGCCAACGAACCAATCGGAGACGATAAAAGATTTCTCAATGAGAGGGTTGTTGTAAGGGGTCAGAACGGTGCCCCTGAGATTGTCCATAGAGATAGGGTTCAGTATATGGATGTTTCACCTAAACAGATTATTTCGATTGGAACAGCTATGATTCCGTTTCTTGAGAACGATGATGCCAATAGAGCTCTCATGGGAGCCAACATGCAGAGACAGGCAGTACCTTTGATGAAAACTGAAGCGCCTATCATCGGAACTGGAATGGAATACAAAGCGGCCAAAGATTCAGGGGTAGTTGTCATCGCTAAGAATGACGGTGTTGCTATTTCTGTCGAGGCTTCAAAAATTCTCATCAGAAGAGATGACACAGGGACTATAGATAGCTATAAAATTCTGAAATTTATCAGATCAAACCAGGGAACATGTATCAATCAAAGACCGATAATCAACCAGGGTGATAAAATCAAAAAAGGTCAGATTATTGCTGATGGACCTTCTACCGAAAATGGTGAGATAGCGCTTGGGAAAAATCTTTTAATTGGTTTTATGACGTGGGAAGGCTACAATTTCGAGGATGCAGTTCTGCTGAATGAAGATTTGGTTATGAATGATGTTTTGACATCAATACATATAGAAGAATATGAATCAGAAGCTAGGGATACAAAGCTTGGGCCGGAAGAAATCACCAGGGATATTCCAAATGTGGGTGAAGACTCACTGAAGGATCTGGATGAAAGAGGTATCATCAGGATAGGGGCTGAAGTCGAAGCCGGTGATATACTGGTTGGCAAGGTTACGCCAAAAGGAGAAACTGAGCTGACAGCTGAAGAAAGGCTTCTGAGAGCAATTTTCGGCGAAAAGGCAAGAGAAGTAAGAGATACATCTCTGAGAGTGCCACATGGTGAAGCGGGAATCATTGTCGATGTAAAAGTGTTTACCAGAGAGAATGGCGATGAGCTTAATCCAGGTGTCAATAAACTTGTTAGAGTTTATATCGCAACTAAGAGAAAAATAAATGTAGGCGATAAGATGTGTGGCCGACATGGTAACAAAGGTGTTATTTCAAGAATAATGCCTGAGGAAGATATGCCTTTCTTACCGGATGGAACACCTTTGCAGGTAGTACTGAATCCTTTGGGAGTACCCTCACGTATGAATATTGGACAGGTATTGGAAGTCCATTTGGGACTAGCCTCCAAAAAACTTGGATGGCATGTTGCCACGCCTGTTTTTGATGGTGCCAATGAAAATGACATTTTCGAAGCCCTTGAAATGGCAGGATATCCTGCGAATGGCAAGATTATGCTCAGGGATGGAAGAACCGGGGAGCCGTTTGATGGACCGGTAACGGTTGGATACATGTATATGTTGAAATTGCATCACTTGGTCGATGATAAGATTCACGCCAGATCAACCGGCCCTTATTCACTTGTTACACAGCAACCGTTGGGTGGTAAAGCTCAGTTTGGCGGTCAGAGATTCGGAGAAATGGAAGTATGGGCTCTGGAAGCATACGGAGCGGCGCATACCTTGCAGGAAATACTAACAGTCAAATCGGATGACGTGACCGGAAGAGTAAAAGCCTATGAGGCAATTGTTAAAGGCGAGAACATACCAAAACCGGGAATACCTGAATCCTTTAAGGTGCTAGTAAAAGAGCTCCAAAGTTTAGCTCTGGATATTAGAATTATGTCAGAAGATGATTCTGAAATAGTGATAAAAGAGTATGATGAATTTGAAGATGTCAGTGAAGAGATAAAAGAAATCATCGGAAAAGCAGAGTTTGATGGAAACACTAAAGGAATGAAGCTTGAAGAGATTGAATAATACTATAATGAAGGGAGAGGAACCCCTGAATGGATTACAATAATTTTGAATCGATGAGAATCAGTTTAGCATCACCGGAGAAAATTCTGGAATGGTCTTTTGGAGAAGTTAAAAAACCTGAAACAATAAACTATAGAACGCTAAAACCTGAGAAAGACGGGTTGTTTTGCGAGAAAATATTTGGCCCGACCAAGGATTGGGAATGTCATTGCGGCAAATATAAAAGAGTAAGATACAAGGGCGTTGTCTGTGACAGATGTGGCGTTGAAGTCACAAAAGCGAAAGTAAGACGTGAGCGATTGGGCCATATAGACCTGGCTGCCCCGGTTTCACATATTTGGTATTTCAAGGGAATCCCAAGTAGAATGGGACTGATGCTGGATATGTCACCAAGATCATTGGAAAAAGTTTTGTATTTCGCACAGTACATCGTCATAGATGGTGGAACGACGCCGCTTTCAGAGAAACAATTGTTGTCAGAATTGGAATACAGAGAATACAAAGATGTTTATGGAAATCTGTTCAAAGCGGCCATGGGTGCTGAGGCAATCAAAGAGCTTCTGAAAAAAGTTGATCTTGAGGCCGAGACCCAAGAGCTTAGAAAATCACTTAAAGAGAGCAGTGGGCAAAAGAAAGTCAGAATCACAAGAAGACTTGAAGTGGTTGAAGCATTCAGAAAATCAGGAAACAAACCTGAATGGATGGTATTGAGTGTCATCCCTGTAATACCACCGGAGTTGAGACCAATGGTCCAGCTCGATGGTGGAAGATTTGCCACCTCAGATTTGAATGACCTCTATAGAAGAGTTATCAATCGAAACAATAGATTAAAGAGATTGCTTGAGCTCGGAGCACCTGATATCATTGTAAGAAATGAAAAAAGGATGCTTCAAGAAGCAGTTGATGCATTGATAGATAATGGAAGAAGAGGGAGACCCGTTACCGGTCCCGGAAACAGGCCTTTAAAATCATTGTCAGATATGCTGAAGGGTAAGCAAGGAAGATTCAGACAAAACCTTCTAGGAAAAAGGGTTGACTATTCAGGAAGATCTGTTATTGTTGTCGGACCCGAATTAAAATTTCACCAGTGTGGTATTCCTAAAAAAATGGCCTTGGAATTGTTTAAACCATTTGTCATGAAAATGCTGGTTGAAAACAATTATGCCCATAACATCAAGAGTGCCAAGAAAAAAGTTGAGAGAGTTGATCCGGCTGTCTGGGACGTTTTGGACGAGGTTATCAAGGGCCATACCGTCATGTTAAACCGTGCTCCAACGTTGCACAGACTTGGCATACAGTCTTTTGAACCCGTTCTGGTGGAAGGCAAGGCTATTAAATTGCACCCACTTGTTTGTACGGCATACAATGCTGACTTTGATGGTGACCAGATGGCGGTTCATGTTCCATTATCTGTTGAAGCGCAAGCTGAATCTAGGTTTTTAATGCTTTCGACCAATAATATTTTGGCACCAAAAGATGGCAAAGCTATTACGACACCAACCCAGGACATGGTGCTTGGTTGTTATTACATGACGATAGAAATACCGGGTAGCATTGGAGAAGACAAGATTTTCTCAAACTTTGAAGAGATGGTCATGGCTTATTTCAACAAACTGGTAGATGTTCATTCAAGAGTTAAAGTAAGAATGAAATTGGATGATGCAGATTCCGGTAAGATTGTAGAGAGCACAGTCGGGCGATTTTTGTTCAATGACTTCATACCGCAAGACTTAGGCTATGTTGACAGGAAAAAGGACAAATACTCACTTGAAGTGGATCTATTGGTTAATAAAAAAGTTTTGGGAGAAATTGTAGATAGATGTTTCCGGAAACACGGAAATACAAAAACAGCTGAAGTGTTGGACAAAATCAAAGAATATGGATTTCATTATTCCACTATTGGTGCCATTACTGTCTCAGTAGACGATATGAAAGTACCGGCTGAGAAACCTCGATTAATCAAAAAATCAGAAGACCAGGTACTGGATTATGAAAATAAATATAGAAGAGGCCTTCTCACAAATGAAGAAAGATATGAAAATGTTATCAAGATTTGGCACAAAACTACTGAGGATGTAACAGAAGCGTTGATGAATAACCTTGGTGAATTGAATAATCTGTACATCATGTCACAGTCAGGAGCTAGAGGAAGCCGTAACCAGATTAAACAATTGGCAGGAATGCGTGGACTTATGGCTAATGCGGTCGGACATACGGTTGAGATACCGGTTAAGGCTAACTTCAGAGAAGGCTTAACGGTTCTAGAGTTCTTTATATCTTCAACCGGTGCAAGAAAAGGTCTTGCGGATACCGCTCTTAGAACTGCAGACTCAGGTTATTTGACAAGAAGGCTTGCGGATGTTAGTCAAGATGTCATTATCAGAGAATACGATTGTCATACGGATATTGGTTTGTTGGTTGAAGCCTTTAAAGATAAGAAAGAAGTTATTGAAAACCTGTATGAACGACTTGTCGGCAGATATACATTCGAGGATGTTGTCCATCCAAAGACAGGTGAGGTTATAGTCGCTAAAGATGTCATGATCAGTGAAGATGCCGCCGAGGAGATAGTTACCTGTGGCATAGAAAGTGTTTTGATCAGATCCATACTGACTTGCAAGACCAAGAGCGGCCTTTGCACAAAATGTTATGGTAGAAATCTGGCAAACGGCAAGCTGGTAAACATTGGAGAAGCGGTTGGGTTTATAGCCGCTCAATCAATAGGTGAACCGGGCACTCAGCTTACAATGCGTACTTTCCATACTGGGGGTATAGCAGCAGCTGTAGATATTACTCAAGGACTTCCAAGGATAGAGGAATTATTTGAAGCCCGTAAGCCAAAAGGACAGGCTATTATTACTGAAATTGCAGGAACCGTGTCAATCAATGAAACACCTAAGAAAAGAGAAGTCATTGTCACTGATGATGAATCCAAAGAATCCAAAACCTATGTCATACCATATGGCGCTATAATTGATGTTCAGAATGGAGATGCGGTTGAGAAAGGTGAAAGGATTACAACAGGCTCAATCAATCCTCACGATATTCTTAAGGTCAATGGCATACTAGCACTCGAGGAGTATATATTGCAAGAGGTCCAGAGAACTTACAGGATGCAGGGTGTTGATATCAACGATAAACACGTTGAGGTCATTATTAGGCAGATGCTCGGCAAAGTAAAAATCGAAAGCGAAGGGGATACCGAATTCTTACCTGGAAGCCTTGTTGGATTTGTGGAATTTACAGATACCAATGACAAGCTGATATCAGAAGGTAAGGAGCCTGCAGAAGGAGATAGAATTCTGCTGGGTATCACTAAAGCATCTCTTGCCACAGAGTCATTCCTATCAGCTGCATCGTTCCAGGAAACCACAAGGGTGCTGACGGATGCTGCTATCAAGGGTAAGATTGACAGATTGACGGGGCTTAAGGAGAATGTCATCATAGGTAAGCTGATACCAGCGGGTACAGGAATGAGAAAATACGACAAAATTATTATCAATTCGACACCGGAAATCGACGAAACAGCTGTTGTTGATCAGATTAAGAAACCAAGTTTAGTAGAGGATTCACTTGAATCTTGAAATCTAGTGTTTACTTATCAACATAGATGTGATAAATATAAGATATAACCAAAAAGATGTTGACATGAAAAAAGTCGAGTGTTAGAATGTTTGAGTGTTTCTAATCATTAGAGTAAATTCAGAAGATTATATGCTTCCGAAGCATATAATCTTCATAATGTTTAAGAGGTGGTTAGATGGAGCTTGAGAGGCTTCAGAATTTGGATAATTTGGTCGTTGGCAAGAAACAGACAAAAAGATTCATATTGAAGACTATGGTAGAGAAAGTATTTGTTGCCATGGATGCAGAAAAGGGAGTCACCGATGAAATCATCCAGCTATGTAATAAAGAAGACATAGAAATAGTATATATTGACAAGATGAAAAATCTTGGAGAAATATGTAATATTGACGTAAACGCAGCTGTAGTTGCAGTTTTAAAATAAAAAATAGAAGGAGGTGCTTGGATGCCAACAATTAACCAATTGGTAAGAAAAGGTAGAACGGACATCGTAAAAAAGTCTAAATCACCGGCTCTTAATGTGAACTACAATACTATGAAGAAGAAATTTGTAAAAACTAGTTCACCACAAAAAAGAGGCGTATGTACGGCTGTAAAAACCGTAACCCCTAAGAAGCCAAACTCAGCTCTTAGAAAGATTGCCAGAGTAAGATTGACAAATGGTAGTGAGGTAACAGCTTACATCGGAGGAATTGGACACAATCTGCAGGAACATAGTGTTGTTCTTATCAGAGGTGGCAGAGTTAAAGATTTGCCAGGAGTCAGATACCATGTCGTAAGAGGAACTCTTGATACATCAGGAGTGGATAAGAGAAATCAGTCCAGATCCAAATATGGTACAAAAAGACCAAAAAAATAACTAATAATCGGCACACTATGCAAGTTATGGAAAATATGCGTGTACGCCTTCATAATATATTTAGCATTTTGTGCACAGCGGCGTGAATTGTCGCAGATGTGACAATTAAGTCGAGTACCTAAGAATTAAATAAATTCTAATTAAGGAGGGAAGCGTAGTGCCAAGAAAAGGACATATACCTAAAAGACATATAATGGAAGACCCTATACATAAGGATAAGATTGTTACAAAGCTTATCAATCAAATTATGTTAGACGGTAAAAAAGGTGTAGCTCAAACAATAGTATACGGTGCTTTTGATATGATTGCTGAAAAAACCGGAGATGATCCGAAAGAAGTATTTCATAAAGCACTGAACAATATTATGCCAGTTCTTGAAGTTAAAGCAAGAAGAGTTGGTGGAGCTACTTATCAGGTACCAATAGAAGTTAGGCCTGAAAGAAGACAAACATTAGGTTTAAGATGGTTAGTAAACTATTCTCGTAAAAGAGGAGAAAGAACGATGAAAGAAAGACTGGCAAAGGAAATTATGGACGCTGCAAACAGTACGGGTGCAAGTGTCAAGAAAAGAGAAGACACACATAAAATGGCTGAGGCCAACAGAGCATTTGCTAGTTTTAGATGGTAGAATGATTTCATTCTACCTATGCAGATAGGAGGAAAGTTATGAGAGAATATCCTTTGGAGAGAACTCGAAACATAGGAATTATGGCGCATATAGATGCAGGGAAGACTACCTGTACCGAGAGAATATTGTATTACACAGGTAGGATCCACAAAACAGGAGAAACACATGAAGGTGCGTCTCAAATGGACTGGATGGAGCAGGAACAGGAAAGAGGAATCACCATAACTTCCGCTGCAACTACTTGTGCTTGGAAGAACACAAGGATTAATATAATAGACACGCCAGGGCACGTTGATTTTACCGTTGAGGTTGAAAGATCACTTAGGGTTTTGGATGGAGCAGTTGCTATTTTTGATGCAAAAAATGGGGTAGAACCACAGACAGAAACAGTCTGGAGACAAGCTGACAAATACAAAGTGCCTAGAATCTGCTTTGTCAACAAGATGGACAAGATGGGTGCAAGTTTTGAGTATTCAGTAGGCACAATGGTCGAAAGACTTAAAGCAAATGTTGTCCCCATTCAGTTGCCAATAGGCGCAGAAGAAAAATTTGAAGGCATAATAGATTTGGTCGATATGACAGCTAGGCTTTATAAGGATGATACCGGCAGTGCAGAGTCTACAGAAATCATTGAAATACCCGAACAGTATAAAGAAATGGCTGCAAAATACAGGGAAAAACTATTGGAATCTGTATCGGATTACAATGATGAACTGATGATGAAATTTCTCGAAGGGGAAGACATTGAAGTTCAAGAGCTTAAGGATGCAATCAGGAAAGCGACAATAGCGGTTGACATCATACCTGTATTATGCGGTTCAGCTTATAAGAACAAAGGTATTCAATTGCTTTTGGATGCCGTGGTCGACTATCTGCCTGCTCCAACTGATGTTCTGGCGATAGTCGGTAAAAATGAAAAGGGCGAAGAGATAGAGATACACTCTAAAGACGATGAGCCTTTTGCTGCTTTGGCATTTAAGATTATGACAGATCCATTCGTTGGCAAACTCACATTTTTTAGAGTTTACTCTGGTGTTTTAGACTCAGGCAGTTATATTAATAATTCCACCAAAAACAAAAGAGAAAGAGTTGGACGAATCTTGCAGATGCACGCAAATAAAAGGGAAGAAATCGCTAAAGTCTACTCGGGCGATATCGCTGCCGCAGTCGGTTTTAAAAATACCACTACAGGTGATACGTTATGTGATCCCAGTAGGATTGTTATATTAGAATCCATGGTGTTCCCTGAACCGGTTATAGAGGTGGCCATTGAACCAAAAACTAAGGCTGGTCAGGATAAAATGGGCATTGGTCTGCAAAAACTTGCAGAAGAAGATCCAACATTTAAAACATATACCAATACCGATACCGGTCAGACAATAATAGCCGGAATGGGTGAATTGCATCTGGAGATAATTGTTGACAGACTTATGAGAGAATTTAAAGTTGAAGCTAATGTTGGCAAACCGCAGGTCTCTTATAAAGAGACTATTGAAGGAACAGCTGACGTTGAATGTAAATACTCTAGACAATCAGGTGGTAAAGGGCAGTATGGACATGTTAAGATTATTCTTGAGCCTCAAGAGCCAGGAATGGGAATAACATTTGTAAATGCAATCACTGGCGGAGCAATACCAAGAGAGTATATTCCGGCAGTTGAGCATGGTATACGAGAAGCATCTGAGAATGGTGTCTTAGCGGGATATCCAACGCTTGATTTTAAAGTTACATTATACGATGGTACGTATCATGAGGTGGATTCAAGCGAGATGGCATTTAAGATAGCTGGATCGATGGCATTTAAAGATGCTGCAAAAAAATCATCACCTAGATTACTGGAACCATATATGAAAGTTGAGGTTCTGACACCGGATGAATACCTGGGAGATGTAATGGGAGATATCAACTCAAGAAGAGGCAGGATAGAAGGTTTTGTGGATAGAAGCGGAATCAAGGTTGTAGATGCATTTGTCCCATTATCTGAAATGTTTGGCTATGCAACAGTTCTAAGATCTTTATCACAAGGAAGAGCAAACTATTCTATGCAGTTTGACCATTATGAGAAGGTACCTGCTAAAATGGTTGAAGACATCATCAAGTAACAATAAATAAATGAATATTTTGAAGGAGGAACGAACATGGCAAAAGCTAAGTTTGAAAGGAACAAGCCCCACGTAAACATAGGAACGATAGGACACGTAGACCACGGTAAGAC
>LDZT01012780.1_pt1 | contig 14649 bp, 10 predicted proteins | sample 615521 | NCBI WGS metagenome assembly LDZT01 (sample SAMN03408292, study PRJNA278302) | terrestrial metagenome | isolation source: oil reservoir sample SB1 | place: USA: Alaska, North Slope, Schrader Bluff formation | collected 2011-09
AACCCGCCGGGGATGCGATCACCAGATTTCATGGGCATTCTATGGTTACAATTGCAAGAATTCTGCCAATTATAGCAGGTTCAGTCATTAATCATGTAGGTGGTCAAGCCAGAAAAAAGCTAAATATTGTCAGTATCTCCATCATCTGGTGCATCTTCATCATCAAAAGCTGGTAAAACAGCGCCAAGGGATTGTTCACGAACTGCCTTCTCAATATCTGCACATAAATCTGGGTTTTGTTTCAAATATTCCTTGGAGTTTTCACGTCCCTGACCCAGGCGGGTATCGCCAAAGGAATAGAATGCACCACGTTTGGTGATCACATCCAGCTCAGAACCGAGATCAAGAATATCTCCTTCTTTAGAAATGCCTTCGTTGTACATGATATCAAATTCAGCTGTGCGGAAGGGTGCAGCCACCTTGTTCTTAACCACACGCACCCGCACGCGATTGCCGATGATCTCTGCCTGGCGTTTGATGGATTGGATACGGCGCACATCCAGCCTGACCGAGGAATAGAACTTGAGTGCCATCCCACCGGTGGTGGTTTCTGGATTCCCGAACATGACGCCGATCTTCTGGCGCAGCTGGTTCGTGAAAACGACTGCAGTGTGGGTTTGGTTGATCGCTCCTGAGAGTTTACGCAGCGCCTGCGACATTAAACGCGCTTGCATGCCCATGGTGGCGTCTCCCATATCCCCTTCGATCTCGGAGCGCGGTACCAGCGCAGCCACCGAATCCACGATCACCAGGTCCAGCGCGCCGGAGCGCACCAGGGTCTGGACGATCTCGAGCGCCTGTTCGCCAAAATCGGGTTGAGAGATGAGCAAGTCATTGACATTCACGCCTACCTTGTGTGCATAAGCGGGGTCAAGGGCGTGTTCCATATCCACAAAGGCAACCGTGCCGCCCATTTTTTGGGCTTCGGCAGCCAGATGCAAACAAATAGTGGTCTTACCGGAGGCTTCCGGACCAAAGATCTCACTGACCCTGCCGCGTGGAATACCGCCTACACCCAGCGCAATATCCAACGAGAGGGAGCCGGTCGGGATGGAGGCGACTTCAAGATGGGTAGCCTCTCCCAGGCGCAGGATGGAGCCATCCCCGTAGCGCTTTTTGATATCGTCCAGTGCCTTATCTAAAACGGCTTGTTTTGCCTGGTCCACCTGATTGTCATTGTCTTTAGCGGGCATGTTCATTCCTCCACCAATTATTTTGCTTATGGTTATATTATATCCTTTTCATGCGAAATATAGCAAGGATGTTCTAAATAAAAAAGACAAGAATAAGAAAATGATATAATGGAGGCTACTTGTGATCACTGCATGCCTGGAAAAAAAAGGGTTCAGTAAATGAGGAATCACAAAACTAAATTTCTGCTGAAACGGCTTAAGGCATACAATCACATATTTCTGATCGGGCTGATCCTGATCTGTATAGGGGTCAGTTTATTTTTTACCTTGAATGAGGTAAATCAACGGCAGGCGCTGGAAGCGGTGCAGGGCTACTGGCGCACTGATTATGATATCTTGGTGCGACCATCTGGCAGCACCTTTCTGGTTGATGACTCCGGAAATCGTCTGATCGAACCCAACTTTCTCTCCGGGCAGCAGGGCGGTATCAGCGATGAACAGTTGGAACTGATCAATTTCATTGATGGCATCGAAGTTGCTGCTCCGGTGGCTTTCCTGGGGTATTTCCCGCTGGGGTTGTTGGTCGAGGGTGAAAAAGTGAATGATGATCCTGCCAATGCAGAAGCACCCTGGCTGGTCTACAAGGATGTGCGCACTTTCACCATGAATGATGGCTGGCAGGATGCAGTATCGTCGGATACCCTTTATACCGTCGAAAGTCACACTGATGCCTTTTCCCTGGAACCCAATACGGGCGCTGTAAGTTTTGTTGGTGAAAATGGGGAGGAATATCTGCTGCCGCAAAGCATCACTTCCGCCTTCGCAAATCCTTCTGGTGGAAAAAATAAAATCAGGCTCAGCGGGAAAGAGGATTGGGAAAACGCTCTGGCGTACTACGAACGCGAGCAAGAGCAGCCTTTTTATGGGCACACATATAATGGACTATTCAATCTTTACCTGCCGGTGGCTGCCATCGACCCGCAGGCTGAGCAGGTGCTCCTGGGTTTGGAAGAGGCACTGGTGGAAGGCAGATATTTATCCTCTGCCGATACATATAAGGGACCTAACAATACCTATTCCTATCTCATCCCTGTGCTGATCAATGAAAATTCCTTTCAAAACATCACCATCAATATCAAAACCTACCGCTTGACGGATCCTGCGCAGCAGAACCTTTCACAATCTCTGAGCAACGAAGGATTATCCTATCTGGAAGGCATGCAGAGCGAGCTGCTGGGAGAGGAGACCACCACGCTGCATGATTACTTTTTGCAGTACATAAAGATTTTTATGGAACAGGAGGGGACTGTTGGTGGGACGATGTGGACTTATTTACGCCCCAGCCCTGTCCAATATACGCAAACAGAGGGGCAGCAAGCCGCTTTGAGCATTTCACCGGTTGGTACCAGCCGGTATGGTCCCATTCTGGGTGTGTCGAGCGAACCTGCTCAGGGAGCGTATCGAAGGGCATTGATTGATGATTTTGTCCTGGTTGAGAATCATAGAGGATATACATTTGGTTTTACGCCGGTGGGTATTTATGATCTTTCAGATCTTCAAGATTCAACCATCAATCAAGTTCCGCAGGAACTCTATTCCGCCCCATACGCGCTGCTGCGCGAGGACAAGGATGGAAATGTGTTGCAGCAAGGGGTGACCATCATTCCCACCAATAATCCCCTGGGTTATCTTTCGCAGCCCCCGGTGGTGCTGACCACCCTGCCGGCTGCCAAGTTCCTGGCGCAACGTGACGATTACATCAGCGCGGTGCGCGTCAGGGTGGCGGGGGTGGAAACGGCTGGGGAAGAAGCTCAGCAAAAAATTGAGAAGGTAGCCCGCCAGATCGAGGAAGCTACCGGTCTGCAGGTGGATATCACCCTCGGCTCTTCTCCCCAGACTATGCTGGTGGATGTGCAAGGTTCAGATACGGTGGAAGCGCTGGGGAAGCTGGAAGAATTATGGGTGCGCCAACTGGTGGGTATTACCTTGCAGCGCGATTTCACCCGTTTTGACACCCTGCTGTTCGCTGCTATGTTCTTCTCGTTTGGGGTTTTTATCTACAGCAGCGCCGCTCTCAATCTAACTGGCAGGCAGGGGGAGATCGGGGTGTTGAAAACCATTGGTTGGAAAGATAAGCGCATTTTGGGGTATTTGCTATCCGAAGCGCTGCTGCTGGCGCTCATCACCGGCTGCATTGCATTCGTGGCGACTACGGGGATCACACATTCGCTGGAAATCCCCATTGCATTCAACCGTTCCGGATTGATATTCCCCGTCATGCTGGGCTTGTTTGCGTTGGGCACCGCGCTCCCCTTTTGGCAGGCAGCCCGGCGCAGCCCACTTTCTTTGCTTGGGTTGGGAGAACTGCGCGTGGGGAAAGGGACTACCTCCAAATTGGACATACAGTCGCTCTCCTCAAAGAATATTTCCATGCAGCGTTCACGTTTCACAACTGCCACCCTGGGGCTGATTCCAGCCTTCCTGGCGCTCATCTTGTTCTTTTTCATCACCGTCATCATGGCGGGTGAATTGAGCGGCAGTTTACTGGGGCAGCATATTCAAATTCTCATCCAGCCCTATCATTACGGGATCGTGGCGATCATCCTGCTGGTGTGCCAATTGATACTCATGAACATTACTACCCTCAATATCAACAAGCGCCAGGCGGAGATCGGGGTGCTGCTCACTGCTGGTTGGAAACCCAGCACCATCCTCTTCACCTTTTTGAAGGAGACGCTGTACAGCGCGCTGGGCAGCGCTTTGTTGGCAGCGCTGCTGGCAATTGGGCTGCTGTCGCTGGTACAGGGTGGCTTTCAAATTCAATTTTTATGGGCGATTCCGCTGGGGTTGTTTTTGGCGGGGGTGATGGATTTAATTGCCATGCTGTATCCGCGCCATCTCATACGGAGGGGGCAGACCGGCAGGTTGTTTCACAAAAAATCGTAGACCAGGAGGTTCGAACACATGCAGGTGATTGTTGAAAATGTCAACAAAATCTATCAGATCGAAACGGAAGCGCTCATCGTTCTGGCTGAAGTAAATTTCAAGATCGAAGCAGGAGATTTTTTGGTGATTACCGGACCCTCCGGTGCGGGCAAGACCACTATCTTGAATCTGCTGGGTACGCTGGATGAGCCAAGCGGCGGCAGGATTTTGTATGACGGGGTGGAAGCGGGCAGTCTGTCTCCCAATCAGATCGCGGATTTCCGGCGGGAGCATATCGGGTTTGTCTTCCAATTCTACAACCTCATCCCGCAGCTTTCGGCACAGGAAAATGTCATGCTGCCCTTACTGCCTACCATGAAGCACTTGGATTTCGACCTGGAAGAACGCGCAGCTGCCTTGCTGGCACAGGTGGGCTTGGATGGCAAGGGCAATAAATATCCCTACCAGTTATCGGGCGGTGAGCAGCAGCGCGTAGCCATCGCGCGCGCTCTGGTGAATACCCCCAGCATGATTCTGGCGGATGAACCCACCGGTAACTTGGATGCGGAAATTGGGGAGCAGATCCTGCATATTTTACAGGATATCAACCGCGAACAGGGAGTGACCATTGTATTGGTGACGCACAACGAAGGGTTCACCCATTATGGGACACGGGTTTTGAGGATCGATAAAACAAAATTAAATACGGTTCGATGAGAACGATGCAAAAAATGAAATGGAACCCTGGTTGGCTCTTCTTCTTGGTAATGATAATAGGTACTGGTTGTGCTCGGAACGCGGAATCCAAGATTGACCAGATAGATCAATCAACACCGGATGGACCACAAAACACAACTTCGGAAATCGATCTATCTCCCCCCATCATCCATATGGATAACTGGGAATCTCCCCAACCGCTGCCAGCTCCCATCGATGCGGAAGGGGATGAATTATCTCCCTTCATAACGCTGGCTGGCGATGAATTGTATTATTTTTACACCCCTGACCTTTCTGCCTCCGAGGCAAAACAGGCACTGGATGGGATCTCAGGAACTTATTTTTCAGAGCAGGTGAATGGTGTGTGGTCTGAACCACAGAAACTGAATTTCGCCACTGAAAATTCTCTGGATGGTTGTATCTATACCGTTGGGCAAACGCTCTGGTTTTGTTCCAGACGGGAAGGAAATTACGGGGATGTCGATTTCTACACGGCTACCTGGGTGGATGGCGCTTGGCGTGATGTACGGAATGCCGGAGAACAATTGAACGTGACTGATGATGTGGGTGATATGCATCTTTCTGCTGACCAAAATACTATGATCTTTTCCGCTTTTCGAACAGGGGGATTTGGTCTGACAGATCTATGGCAGATCCAGCGTGTGGGAGAAAGCTGGTCTGAGCCGGTGAATCTGGGGGATGTCATTAATGGTATTGAAATGGATGACTATCCTTTTCTCTCGGAGGATGGGTTGGAATTATGGTTCACTTCTCCCAGTAGAATGGGCTATCCCGGGTTTGCCATTTTCCGCTCCATTTGGCAGGATGGCGCGTGGGGGGAGCCGCAGGAGATCATTTCCAACAATGTTAGCGAGGTATCCATCGATCGGCAGGGGAATCTGTATTTTACTCATATTATCTATAGTGAAGAGGGCGAGCTGCAGGGATCGAAGATCTATGTGGCATTCAAAAAAAACAGCACTAGTCCTTGATCTGCATGAAAAAGCGAAATTTTCCTCATTCCTTCCTGGATCACCGCACCTGGAGTGCCATTCTGCCGGCTGCGCTGGTGAACAGCCTGGTGTTGGTGATCTTCTTTTCGGCGCTATCCAGCCAGCAGGTAGTGGTGGATCGCACCCTCAAGGAATACCAGCGCACCACCTATGATATCCTGGTGCGCGCCCCTGAGAATGTCAGCGAGGTCGAAAAAGAGTATGGCTTGGTGGAAGCCAACCACCTGAATGGCAGCGCGGGCGGCATCACCCTGCAGCAGTATGAACAGATCAAAGCTATCCCCCATGTGGAGGTGGCAGCCCCCATCGCCGTGCTGGGTTACATGGATCGCGGTTATATGGGTATTGCCATCATGGATCCCCTGCCGGCAGGCATCTACCGCATCAGCGGCAGTATGGGAATTGTGGAGGGTGGTCAATATACCACCGCTGCACAGCTTGCATCTTACTATGTCATGCATTTAGGAGAGACGTTTACTGATAACAACTATATTGGAACATGGGATGAATTCATGCGCCTGCGCCTGTCGATCACTATGATGGGTGCAGATCCGATCGAAGAAGGCTTTATGATCCGGTTACCAAAATCCAACGATCGTATGCTGATCGCAGCCATCGACCCTGAACAGGAAGCCAAACTGGTGCATCTGGATGACATGCTGGTATCTGGGAAGTATTTGCCGCAGGATCCACCCTTAACCATGAACCACGGGAATCTTTACATTCCGGTGCTGTTCAATATCCATGATTACATCCAGCAGACCATTTCTGTGCAGCTGGAACGCCTGGATTTTGACCTGGATGTGAGCCAGAATTATGCAGAACAACTGCAAGTTATTCCAAATCAAGCCGCACTGGATGATATGGAACGCCAGTCGCTTTACAACCTAGATATGACCCTGCAGCGCATCTGGCAGAAAGAATCCACCCAATTGCAGGTGGAACAGGGGCAGGTAGTGGGCGTGCATGAGAGTAATGCTTCGATCACTGGAATGTTATATGCTCCCACCGCAGTACAGTACCGTCTTGTGGAGAGCCCTCCTGCCGGTCTTCCTGAAGATAAGCTGGTGCTGGAAGCCATCCCCCAGGGTCTCACCGGAGCGAACGAGCCCGATGTATGGGATCAATTAACAACCCAAGAACAGCGTGAGTGGGCTGCAATCGGGAGCTGGCAGGTGGAACCCGAAGTAACCTACCGCTCGCTTTCTCCCCGCTCTCCCTATGTATTCAACTTCAGTCCCTATGCAGAAGGTAACGGGCAGTTCGAGATCAATACCTCCACCGCGTTGGGCGGTTCTTCCCTCAATCAGGTGCCGCTCGAAACCTATCTGCCGCCTTCCGCGCTCTTGAAATATGACGAGAACGGGGAGGAATTGGAAACCCCGATCACATTAACCCCCACCCTCAATAATGAGGGGTATCTGGTCTCTCCTCCCGATCTGCTCATTTCTCTCACCTCTGCCCAGCAAATTCTTGAAAATGCCTGCTATGAATCCGTGCCTGACGAGACGGCTGGCTCGGACTTTCGCTTGAAAAATGTAGATTGTGAAATAGCGGATGACTTCATTTCCGCCATCCGTGTGCGGGTGGGTGGTATCGCTGAGCTGGATGCGGATGCCCAGGCGCGCATCGAGGCGGTGGCGAATGAGATCGTACAGCGCACTGGCTTGCATGTGGATGTGATGATGGGTTCTTCTCCGCAGCCGGTGCTGGTGCATATCCCCGGTTATGAAGGGACTGGCGAATTGGGCTATGTTGAGGAATACTGGGTCAAGAAGAACGTCAATACCCTCATCCGCAGTGGTATGAATCTGGCGGATGGGCTACTGTTTGCTGCCATGCTGGGCGCGGGAGTGCTGCTGCTCTTCAACCTCAACCTGTTCTTGATGCTGGGCAGGGTTTCGGAGGTGGCGCTGTATAACGCGCTGGGCTGGCGCCGCCGCGATATCATCAAACGACTGCTGGGGCAGGTTCTCCCGATCGGCTTGCTCAGTATTTTGCTGGCAGCGCTGGTTTCCCTTTTGATCATGCATATTCTGTCATTGCAATTGGTGGTGGGGCAGTTCCTGCTGGTGTTGCTGCTGGAATTAGCAGCATTCATGCTCAGCGCATTGCTGCCTGCCTGGCAAATATCCAAAACCTCTCCGGTAACGTATCTGCAAAAAGGAGAAACCTCCCCGCGTTTTTCACAAGTTCATAAGTTAAGTATGCGCAATATTGTTGTGAACAATATCAAACGCAAACCGGCTCGCTCCCTGACCATCTTTTTCAGCATGCTGTTGACCAGCGGCTTGTTGACGGTCATCAGCCTGGTGCAAAGCGGCTTGCAGGGGCAGTTGTACGGCACCCTGTTGGGTCGCTGGGTTCATTCTTCCATCCAACCCTTCCACCAGCTCATGGGCTTGGGGGCGCTGCTGATGACCGTTATGAACATTTTCCTCTCGATACGGGTCAATGTGAACGAACGGAAAGATGAGATCGGGCTGCTCAGCGCGCTGGGCTGGCACCGCACGGATATAGCCAATCTATTCTGCCGGGAACAGGTGGGTATCAGCCTGCTGGGCGCGGTTGCCGGATTGCTTGCGGGGGTGGCTGTTTTCATGGCTTTGTATCAGGATACAATAGCCGCTTCGCTGCCATGGCTGCAGATCATCCTGCTGGGTTTGGTTCTGCCGGTGGCTCTTTCGTATCTGACTGCTTTTTACCCGGCGTACCGTGGGGCAGGACTGCTGCCGCTGGAGGCGTTGCGCGAGAAAGCGGGCAAAGCCAGTCAACGCGCGCTGCGTTCTTCGGTAGTTTATTTGGTATTGGGCATTGTGGGAGTGCTTATGGCAGCTGCTCTTCTCCGCTTTACACTCTTTGATAGCAGCAATGCAACGCCTTCAGATTCCACAGAAATCGTCTTAACCAGTGCAGCCACTGCCAGCGTACCTATCCCAACTCCTCATGCAACCCCCACACCGGTTGTGACGGAAAGCGTGCCGGTTTACCAGATTGATCTAGCGGTTGACCCTGAACAAATGATGATGACAGGTCAGGAAACGCTCTCTTTCCAAAATCACACCGGGGTACCCTTGAATGAGGTAGTGCTGCGCTTGTATGCCAATCTGCCTTTTGGTTTTGAAGAATTGGAGAAGGATCCTGAGCGTGGCAATTTGTATACCAACCGTATTCAACTAAAGGATGTACAAGTGAATGGGCAGCCGGTTGAAGTGGTGCTGAGCGCGCACAACAGTGTGGCAACGCTCAAACTGGTGGAACCGCTGGCAGTCGGGCAATCACTGACCATCGATTTGTCCTTTACCTTGCAGGGTATGGATACTCTCAATTATATAGGTTCTGTGTGGACGGAGGATTCGCTCTTTCCCATGCTGGCGGTCTACGATCAGAACGGCTGGCGCATGGATATTCCTTCCATGCCGGATATCGTGTACAGTCAGAGCGCTCGCTTCAATTATGCGGTCACCCTTCCCTCCGATTGGCAGATCGTCGCCACGGGGGAGCAGCTTGCACAGGAAGCGCTGTCAACTGGGCAAATGCGCTATACCTACCAGACCGGTTTGGTGCGCGATGTGAGCATCACGTTCAGCCAGCAATTTGAGATTTATCAACGCACTGTGGGCGATACCACGCTGTATCTGGCTCTTGCCAACCCTGAAGCAGACAACGAATTTCTCCTGGATAGCGCTGAAAGTGCCTTTTCCCTGTATGAAGGACTGTTTGGTGAATACCCCTTTGCGTCATTGAAAATCATTGCATGGAAAAGTATTCGCTCCAGCGGCAAAGAATATCCCGGTCTGATCTATGTGGAGTATAACATCGGCGAGGGGACCAAAATGCAGAAAGTGATGGCGCATGAGATCGCGCACCAGTGGTGGTTCAGCACGGTGGGCAATGATATTTTCAAGGATGCCTGGCTGGATGAAGGATTTGCGGAATACTCTGCCTTGCTGTATCTGCGGGAAACGCAGGGAGAAGAAGTATTTCAGAATGAGCTGAAGGAGCTGGAAAACAGTGTAGCCCTGGCGGATGCGGAGAGTGGTGGCAAGTACAAGGTTGGCAGCTCAGTGGAAGAGCTATCCGCATCTTATTACTATACCAATTTTGTGTATGAAAAGGGTGCACTCTTCCTGGATATGCTGCGCACACAAATGGGCGATGAAGCCTTTTTCGCCGGGCTGCGTGCTTATTACCGGCAGTATCAATTTGGTGTGGCGGATAGACAAGGCTTTATGGAGGTGATGCAGCGCTTCACGGATGTCAATCTCTCCCCGCTTTTTGAAGAGTGGGTAGGATTGGATTGAGCTAGCAAACTTAATATACCATAAGGATTTTGTAGCTTCGGCTTTTTCAATTTATTGAGATTTAGATTTAAGAAAATCAGAAAATGTAGGTGTTGGTAATTGCCTACGTCTTTTGAGCATATTTATCCATATACCATTACCTTTAGCTTCTGAAATTAACCCTTGATGCAGAGCGTCTATTAATATATCGCCTGTTGTAAGATTTTCTAAATTGTAAAGTTTGATATAAGAAGATACATCTCGTAGATTGTTACTTCCCAATATCCCATTTTTATATACAGCCAAAGAAATGGCTGCTGCTTCTCCTTTACCAATAATATTTTGGCCAGGATCTGGATTGGTGCATAATTTTAGATATAGATTAGATTCGCGTGTACCTAGAGTTATTGGTTGTTTGGAAATTGTATTATTGTTGATCAATACGTCTGTTTGATTCTTCAAATGAGGTACTCTGGGATTTGACAATTCTATATATACTTGTTCGGGAATGATTATTCTATCTGAATATAAATGAACTACCAACTGTTCTTCATTCACCCAAAGAAAAGCAGACCAACAATCCGTATCAAAATAGATTGGTTTAGTCATAAACCTCGTCCCATTCTGTCTCAAGATTATAAACAATATCAGTTCGAAATGCCTCAAGCAGGTATTCTTCATATTTCCCGTGAGAAATGATACCCCTCTGATTAAGCAATTCAACTAATTCAATATATTTTCCAGTTGTTCGATATTGTTTTTCGGGAGGTTGCATAATGTATAGACTATCGTCAAATCCGAATTTCCTAGCCGATTGAATTACATTTGTTTTTAATGTGTTCGCGAATTGCAAAGTGATATATTTCTCACTGACTAGCCTGAAAAGTGTTGCTTGCCGACTCATCCCAAAATGTTGCTCGATTTGGATGATTTCATATTCTCGCAAGGGCTTTTCCCCATCATCACTAATTGTTGAAATATAACTTTGAAGTGCTTCGTGAGGAGCTAAAAAAAATGATGCAAACTGATTAGCATTTCTTTCTTCAATGTCCTTAACCCCCTCTATTTTACTTGGGCAAATTGTGTTTACAAATTTCTCCTGAAAAAAAAGGTGATAAAGCTCGTGGGCAACGGTAAATCTTTGACGTCCATATGAAGTTGTAGAGTTAATCGCAATTAGCTTATCAGCCTTATTAATTTTTATGCACATTCCACTAATTCTTTTTGATATGGGATAATACACAAGTGTTATGTCATCAATATTATTAATAAAAGAGAACACATCAATTGGAGAAAAGGAATCTTCTTTATACTCTTTTCGCAGGATAACAGCATTTGAATTTAAATCAATTTTATCTTTCATAGTCATTTTCTTTTACTAATTTTCTCATTTCTTGTAAATTCAAGGCAATTTTATTTATTTCTGATATTGAGTTTAAGTCATCAATTTCAATTTCGTCTGATCGGAAAGCAATTTGTAAATGTGTATCAAACGAATTGTCTGTCATCAAATTAGTCATACTATAGCCGAATAGATTAGCTAGCTTTTCCAGTAAATCTAACCTTAGTTGTCGTTCTCCGTTTTCAATTTTCGAAATATAGCTTTGGTCGACGCCGATGAATTTTGCAACCTGTATTTGGTTTAACCCTGACTCTTCTCGGATTTTTTTAATTCTTTTACCAACTTCTTTTGTCGAAATCATGATTTCTCTCCCGTTTTGAGTATTATACAGTAATATTGTCATAAATACAATGGTGATCATATCAATAATTATGACAAAAAACTGAAATCTCTGTAAAAAAGAATTCGAAATTATTAATATAGAACTGGAGTGTTGATTTAGAAATTAGAAATAATCAATACAAGATAATGACGGTGATACCTGCGTTGCCTCTACCATAATCAGGGTTATTTACTAGCTGAGTTGTGCTGGTTTAAATAGGAGATTACTTCCTTATATTTCCAGAAGCGTTCACCAGGAAGAAATCTTTGATCTTGCCGCTTTGTTTGCGCGCATCAGGCTGCGCAGTTTGTCGCTTACAGAGGATGCTTGAATTTATAATTTCCAAGTGGTAGGTCCACCACGAAAATGCTCCCGTGGGGCAGGTTGTCCTCGATCTGGATGCTGCCGCCGTGCGCTGCCACGATCTGGTTGGTGATCGCCAGCCCCAACCCCATGCCGGGATGGGAGTGATCCGCCCGGTAATAACGCTGGAAGATGTGTTCTCGTTCACTGGCTGAGATGCCCGCCCCGTTATCTGCAATGCGAATTTCTATATAATCATCTCGAACACTGGCATTGATGGCGACGTTTCCTGCCTTCGCATTGTACTGGATGGCGTTATCCACCAGGTTTGAAAACATCTCGTTCAAGCGATCTTTATCCCCTATCAATCGCGGCAGAGGGGGAACCTCCAGGCTGAATTGCAAGCCTGCTTTAATAGCTAGCGGGCGAAATTTTTCGGCGACCTCGCGTATTAGTGCGCTGATATCCACTTCTTCGAGGTGCAGATCCGCTACCCCTGCTTCAAATTTTGCCAGCGTTACCAGGTCTTGTGCCAGGCGGTTGAGATGCCTGGATTCGTTGTAGATCACCTGCGCTGCCTGGTGGATCTCATCCGGAGTCTGGGCGTCCCCTTCCATGATCGCATAAGAAAAACCCTGGATGGAGGTCAGCGGTGTCTTCAGCTCATGGGAGACATTCGCGGTCAGATCGCGTTGGGCTTGTTGCGCATCCTGCACGTGCTGTACCATGCTGTTGAATGAATCTGCCAGATGGCGCAGCTCTGTTGGACCTTCGGAAGGGATTGTTTTGAACTCGCCTGCCGCGACCGCGTCGGCAGCTTTGCCGATCCGTTGCAGCGGTGCATTGATCCACTTCACCAGCACCAGCGAGAGCACTGTTGCCAACCCCAATCCGATTATGCCCGTGGTTACCACCGGGCGGAAATAATCATTTTTAAATAATTGAACGGCTGCCAGGCGTGGTCGTCGTACTGCCAGGATCGCAAAAGTGTTTTCGTCGGCTGTCTGCACTAATACCAGCCAGACCTGCCTGGATTCATCCCGTAGAAATCCGATTTCGTTGCGCTGTGCCAGTATTTTGATGAGCGCCGGTTGGATGTGCAGGGCTGCGTCCGTTTGGGCTTGCGAGTCAGCCAAAATTTCACCGGTGGCGCTTGCCAGCACCACCCGCGCCTTCAATTGAGCGGCAGTTTGCTCAATGGTATGGGTAGACAGATCTGCCGGGAGATCCCGCAGCAAGGCTTGTTCATGCGCGGTTTGTTGGGCAGTGCGTAATTGTTGTGCGGCTGATTCGTAGATCAACGGATTGCGCAGCAATACGGCTAATGTTCCGATGCTGAATAAACACAACATCACCAGGATCAATAAACCGAAGGAGATCAGTAAACGGGAACGCAGGGTGTTGTTCATCTACGTTACCAATTTGTAACCAACGCCCACCATGGTTTCGATCTTCACCTGGCTGGCTTGCAGCTTCTTGCGCAATTTGGATACGTGAACATCCACTGTGCGTGTCTGCCCGTAGAAATCATATCCCCAGGCTAGATTCAGCAATCGTGCGCGATCGAACGCCACACCGGGATGTTCCATGAATACCCGCAGCATGTCGAATTCCTGGGTCCGCAATAACACCACTTCCTCGCCGACCAACAACTCGCGCCGTTCGAGATTCAGGGTCAGATCACCGCACTGCAGTACAGTTTTATTCGTCTCCATTATTCCGTTAGCCGCTGTAGTACGGCGCAAGACTGCCTTGATATGGGCAACCAGTTCACGCGGGTTGTATGGTTTGGTTATGTAATCATCTGCCCCCAATTCCAACCCTAAGATTTCATCAATATCCTCATCACGGGCGGTAGCCATGATCAAAGCCACCGGATTCTTCTCTGCCCGCAGTGTTTTGCATATCGTCAATCCGTCCACGACAGGCAACATCACGTCCAATACGACCAGCGCCGGTTGCAATCGTTTGATCGCTTCCAGTCCTTTTTGCCCATCGGCTGCGGATTCAACCTGGAACCCTTCGCGCTCCAGATAAAAACGGTCAAGGTTAACAATATCGGCATCATCTTCAATGATCAAGATCAAGTTATCATTCATTTCTCCGACCTCTCTGTGTGCCAGTGTTAGATTCTAATACGTGCTGCTAGTTTAGCGAAATACCGTTTACACCTTTTTTACATTCTTATAATACTTCGGTTACTAGTAAGTGGGAAAATATGCCTGCAAATTAAACTTAATCCAGCAGCGAATGGAAAATATTCTCTTTGGTGCTGAAAAAATTGGAGGATTGAATGAAGAATATATCGAAAGTTCTTGTTATATCGATACTGGTATCGGGTGCGCTGGCTTTAAGCTTATTCCCGACCTCAACAGCCCAGGCAGCAGCCGGATTCAACTCAGCGTCGGCACTGTCTCTGCAGGATAATAGTGTCCTGGAAAACATGCTCGTGCGCGAAAAACTAACTCTTAGCAACCAACAGAGCCGCTTGACACTCTCCCATACCGTTGCGGATGAGACGCAGGTCTATATCAATAACCAGAAGAGTGCC
>LDZT01011112.1_pt1 | contig 14647 bp, 15 predicted proteins | sample 615521 | NCBI WGS metagenome assembly LDZT01 (sample SAMN03408292, study PRJNA278302) | terrestrial metagenome | isolation source: oil reservoir sample SB1 | place: USA: Alaska, North Slope, Schrader Bluff formation | collected 2011-09
GGAGGTTTTGTCCCGATCAGCACCGTCGACTGGCGGGGGCGGGCGGCCTGCACCGTCTTCCTCAGGGGGTGCCCCGCGCGCTGCTTCTACTGCCATAACATCGCCATCCAGGGTGGCGAAGACCTTCGCGACGCAGACGAGATCATCGCCATGATCCGGAGTTCCCGCACGGTTGCAGGCGCTGTAGTCTTCTCCGGCGGGGAGCCGACCCTGCAGGGGCCGGCGCTCGTCCACCTCGCCGCCGCCGCCCGGAACATGGGGCTCTCTGTGGGCCTGCACACGAACGGCATCTTTCCCCGCGTGCTCGAAGACCTGACCGGCCGGCACCTGGTGGAGATGATCGCGCTCGATATCAAGACAACGTGGGAACGCTACGACGAACTCCTGGAACTTGCTGCCGCCGATGCGGTGAAGCAGTCGCTCGCCGTCTGCAAGCGGGCGAAGGCCGACGGCAGCCTTGGGACCTGCCAGGCTGTGGTCACCCTCTTCCGGGGCCGCGAGGATGATCTCCCGTCGATTGCAGAGGCTACCCGTGACCTCGACCTCGTGCTCCAGCAGGGGGTGGCCCCGGGCTTCGTCCCCCTGACCCGGCAGGAACTCGAGGCGGTAGCGGCGCCGCTCGGCCGGAAAGTCCGGATACGGACCCGGGAGGACGGCGAGGTCGGGTACGGCCCGGAGCAGTAACCGTTCCGGTGACGTTAAGCATAATATCGTCTGCAACCCACTTTTATGGAGATCGTTGTGGCGGCCGCCGCAACCTGCACCGCCGGGACCCTGCAGCCGGTCTCTCACCGGTGCGGCCCGCTGTTCTGGATACGATAGCATAACAAAGATGAAGGAGCCCTGATGAAAGTCATTGGAATCGTTGGTATGCCGGCAAGCGGGAAAGGAGAGGTGTCGAAGATCGCCCGGGACCTCGGGATTCCGGTCGTGGTCATGGGGGATGCGATACGAGAACGGGTTAAGGAGGCCGGCCTTCTGCCGACGGACGCGAACCTCGGCGCAATGTCGGGGAAGTTGCGCGCGGACCTCGGCATGGACGCCATCGCCCGGATAACCATCCCTGCCATCGAGGCAGAGTCCGCTCCGGTGGTCCTGGTCGACGGCATCAGGGGGGACTATGAGGTGGCGGCGTTCAAGGAGCACTTCCCCGACTTCACCCTCATCGGGATCGTCTCGTCGTTTGAGACGCGTTACCGGCGGCTCACGAACCGGGGCCGGTCCGACGACTCCCTCACCGCCGAAGAGCTCCGGGTCCGCGATGAGCGGGAACTCGGGTGGGGGCTCGGTCGGGCTCTCGATCTCGCGGACTGCCGGATCACGAACGAGGGAACACTCGATGAGTTTGCCGCAGAGATCCGTGCCCTGCTCTGCCGGCCGGGAGGAATAGAATGAGTCTTGCTCCGTATTTTTCATCCTCATCAAAAGTCTGGGAATCCCGGGACTGGGTCTTCGGGCTCGAGGAACTCGGGTACACCGGCTGGGAGATCGTCGCCGACGGGAAGTACCGCCTGGACAACCCCGAGAATTTTGCCGCTATCCGGGAGAGCCTCGAGAGCACCGGTCTTCTCGCGACCGTTCACGCTCCCTACAGCGACTTAAACCTCGCATCGTTAAACTACCCCATCTGGCGCGAGTCCATCCGCCAGACCTGCTGCTGCATCCACCACGCAGCCGACCTGACCGACCGGGTGACGTTCCACCCCGGGTTTGTATCTCCCGTGGGAAAACTCGTCCCCGAGAAGGTCTGGGAGTTGCAGAAGACAGCACTCGTCGAGATCGGGAAGTCTGCGGAGGAGCACGGCATCCTTGCGTGCGTCGAGAACATGATCAGCATCAAGGACTTCCTCTGCCGCTACCCCGAGGAGATACTCGGCCTCACGGAAGGTATCCCGGGGATCGGGGTCACGCTCGATGTGGGGCACGCCAACACCAACGGCCAGGTCGATGCGTTCCTTGCCCATCTCCGGGAGATCAGCCACCTGCACATCCACGACAACCACGGGAAGTCGGACGAGCACCTGGCACTCGGCGATGGGACCATCGCCTGGGAGAAGGTCGGGCAGGTCGTCGCCCGCGACTACTCCGGCCCGGTTGTTATCGAAGGCCGGACACTCGAAGAGGCAAAGCGGAGCCTTGCAGCATTCAGGAAGTGGTTCGTATAGCCGGCGAGACCCTGCACCTTCATTTCCTCGGCACGGCGGGAGCGCTCCCCTCACCGCAGAGGAACCCCTCCTGCATCCTGATCCGGCGGGGCTCCGACACCCTGCTCTTCGACTGCGGGGAGGGCACCCAGCAGCAGATGATGCGTGCCCGGACCGGGTTTACCGTGAACGCCGTCTTCATCACCCACTGGCATGCCGACCATTTCCTCGGCGTCTTCGGGCTCGTCGAGACGCTCGCGTTCATGGGACGGACCGACCCGCTTCCGATCTACGGCCCGTCCTGGGTAGGCGAGTTCGTCGACCTCGTGCAGAAGGTAAGCCGCCACACCCGGGGCTTCTCCGTCACTGCTCACTCCCTCGAGCACGGTTCGGTCGTGCCCTTCAACGGCTACACCGTCCGGGCGTTTTCTACGCACCACGGCATTCCGGGGCTCGGCTATGTAATGGAGGAGGACGAGCGGCCCGGAAGGTTCAACCGGGAGCAGGCGGTTGCGCTCGGTGTCCCGCCGGGCCCGCTCTTCGGACGGCTGCAGCGCGGGGAAGCGGTCCGCATCGTCCGCGACGGCGTCGAGACCGAGATCCGGCCCGCCGATGTGCTGGGAGAGCCGCGTCCGGGGCGGAAGGTAGTTTATACCGGGGACACACGGCCGCTCCAGCACCACCCCGGGATCACCGCGATGCTCCGGGACGCAGATATCCTGATCCACGACGCCACGTTCGACGACCAGGAGAGCGACCGCGCCCGGGAGGTTTTGCACTCCACCGCCGGGGAGGCCGGGGAGGCGGCGGTCGCCTTGAACGCCCGTATGCTTGCCCTGATGCACATAAGTTCCCGTTATACCAGCACAGTAAACCATATACGCGATGCAAAGCGACAATATGAGGGAGACGTGATCCTGCCGGCCGATCTGGCCGTTCTGGAGATCCCGTACCGGAGTGATTGAGATGGACGGTGATGGGGATGGAGCAGGGCCTATCCAGCCAGAGCCGCCTGATACTGACCGGTCTTGGCGCCCTGCTCGTCAGTGCCGTTGCCTCGAGCATTGCCGGTATCTACCTCGGCTCCGCCCGTGAGGCCCTCGCGCTGATCCCCGGCCTGCTGGTGCTCCTGCCGTCGATCATCGATATGCGGGGGAACATCGCCGGGGTCTTTGCGTCCCGCCTGTCGTCGTCGATGCACCTTGGAGAGTTCTCCATCGATTTCCATGAGGGCTCTGTCCTCGGCGACAACATCCGCGCATCGTTCGTGATAACCATTCTCATAGCGTTCATCCTCGGCATCTTTGCCTACGCGGTGAGCCTCCTTTTCGGCCTTCCCGTGGTGGGCGTCACCGATCTCATGCTGATCTCGGTCGTCAGTGGCATCGTATCGGGGCTGGTCGTAATGGGGATCACCCTGGTCATCGTGCTCGTAAGCTACCGCTACGGCCTCGACCTCGACATGATCGCTGCCCCGACCGTCACCACCTCCGGGGATATCGTCACGCTTCCGATCCTCATCCTCTCCGCGGCACTCGTCGTGTCCCTCCCACCCTCTGCACGCCTGGTGCTCGGCGTGGTGGTGGTCGCCGTTGCCGCCGTCACTATCCTCTACACCCGGCAGCGGCCCAGGGCGATCGGCCCAATCGTCCGCGAGAACCTCTACCTCCTCATCCCGCTCAGCGTCCTCGGCACGCTGGCCGGTCTGACCTACTCGCTCAATCTCGACAGACTGATGGCGCTCGCGGTCTTTCTCGTCCTGATACCCCCGTTTATGGGTGGTCTCGGGTCGATAGGCGGCATTCTCGGGTCGCGCCTATCGACGGGGATGCATACCGGCGAGCTCAACCCCTCGTTCCTCCCCGAGCGCGGCGTCGTGCATCATTTTATTATTTCCTATCTCTATACGTTGATACTGCTTCCACTGCTGGCGCTCATCGCGCATGGTGCGGCGGTGCTCATGGGGTCGATCCCGATAACTTTGGGATCCCTGTCATCACGAGCCTGATCGACCTGATTGGTGCAGCTACGCTCGTGGCAGTGATAGGCCTGCTGTTGTAAGTGAAAAGTATATGAAAACAACGGTTAACAGACCCATGACGGAACGTGAATACCAGCCGATCAGTTTCAAAGACGCTCTGATCGAGATGAAGGATGTCTCCGAGCTGATGGTTGATCTCTCTTACTCTGCGATCCTCTTCGACAGTAAAGAGATAGCGCTCGAAGTGATCAATCTCGAGGAGAGCATGAACAAACTGGTCTACCAGGCCAGAATTCAGAGTGTCCTCGGTGCCAGGCGCCTCGAAGAAGCAGAAGCGATGAGCGGCATGCTCCAGGTTGCCGAGGCGGCGGAGAGGATTGCGAACTCTGCTTCGGACATAGCAAAACTCATCTTAAAAGACATCAGGTTTCCGGCAAAACTCAAGCGCGTCTTCCCTGAGGCCGAAGAGATCGTCGCCCGGGTCATCGTCAGCCCGGGAAGCGATCTTGCCGGCCACACGCTCGGCGACCTCAAAGTCCAGAGCACGACGGGCATGCAGGTGATTGCCATCCGGCGTGGAAAGGGCTGGATCTATGATCCCGACAGGACCACCCGGGTGGAGAGCGGGGATATCCTGATATCGCGGGGCCCGGAAGCCGGAGAGGATATCCTCTTCCTGATGGCGGGGGCGATGGAGCGCCCCGGGGGCGAACCCTCGCATGCGGGTGAGGTCGACGACCTTGACCGGGCGGTCCAGCTGATCATCGAGATGAAGAATCTCTCGGAGCTCTCTGTCGGGCTGGCGTACACCTCCCTGCTCTTCAACAACAAGGAAGTGGCGCACGAGGTGGTCGCCCTTGATTCGACGCTCGATGATATGCGCTACGACCTGGACCTCTGGATCCTTGAAGCAGCACGAAAGATCGACGATGTGCGCTACCTCCGGGGCCTCCTGTATATGTCCTCGTTTGCGCAGGCGATCAGCGATTCGGCCCACTCCATCGTCGACGTCCTCCTGCGTGACATCGAGATCCCGCCGGTCTTCAAAAAGATCGTCCGCGAGTCGGACGAGATCATCACGCGGATACCCGTGGCGGCGTCCTCGCCGCTCGTGGCGAGGACCCTCAAGGAGGCGTCGCTCGGGACGGTGACCGGGATGGTCGTGCTCGCCATCAAGCACGGCGACCGGTGGGTCTACCGCCCGGGGAAGAGTGTCCGACTGGAGAGTGGGGATATTATTATCGCCAAGGGCAGACGGGACGGTGAGTGCCGGCTCTATGAACTTGCCGGCTACGCCGTCGAGATGCCCGAAGAATGAATTAGGTGAACTACTATGGGAGATACGGAAGATACAATTGTTTACCGCCTCGGTGCAAACTGCGATATCGACGAGGTGGAGGAAGGAAAGAGTTACCTGGGACGGGTGCAGGGTTTTGCTCCGTTCGGCGTATTCGTCCAGCTAAACGACCGGGTCAAGGGGCTCGTTCATAAGAGCAACGTGAGGGTGCAGCACGAGGAACGCGATCCGATCATCGTTCACGTCCTCCAGATCCGGAGCAACGGCAACATCGACCTCGAGGAGGTCACGCCGACCGTCTACCAGACCGAGAACGTGACCAAGAAGACGACGAGCGTGCTTCTTGCCGATATCGGCAAGAAGATCGGCAGAACGGTGCTGATCGAGGGCGAGATCGTCCAGGTCAAGCAGACGTCGGGACCGACGATCTTCACCATCGTGGACGAGTCCGGCACCGCGAACGGGGCCGCGTTCATCGAGGCGGGCGTCCGGGCCTATCCCGAGGTCGAACTCGGGGATATCGTCGCCCTCACGGGTGAGGTGATGCAGCGCAACAACCAGCTCCAGATCGAGGTCGCGTCCATGGCCGTCCTGGAGCCGGAGGATGCGGCACGGGTCAGGGGGCGTATCGATGCGGCGCTCGATGAGCGTGCGGAACCGTCCGACATCCCGTTCCTCGTGGAGAGTGAGGTTCTGGAAGCCTTGAGGCCGCAGATGCGCCAGGTAGCAAAGGAGATCCGGAAAGCGGTCCTGTCGGCCCGGCCGATCATTCTCCGGCACCACGCGGACGCCGACGGCATATGCGCTGCCGTTGCCATCGAGCAGGCGGTGACCGCACTGCTTCGGGAGAGCGGCGGGGACTTCGATGCGGAGTTCTTCCTCTTCAAGCGGTCCCCGTCCAAGGCTCCGTTCTATGAGATCGAGGATATCACGCGGGATCTCGACTTCGCCCTCAAGGACAACGTCCGCTACGGGCAGAAGATGCCGATGATCCTCCTGATGGACAACGGGTCCACCGAGGAAGACATGCCGTCGCTGAAGGTGACCCGGATCTTCGGTCTCCCGGTGATGGTCGTGGACCACCACCACCCCGACGAGATCGTGGACGATTACCTGATCGGGCACGTCAACCCCTATCATGTGGGCGGCGATTACGGGATCACCGCCGGGATGCTGGGCACAGAGGTCGCCCGCATGGTCAATCCGGCAGTCGAGAATCAGATACGGCACCTGCCGGCGGTCGCGGCGCTCGGCGACCGGAGCGAAGCGCCGGAGCGTGCCCGCTACCTCGCCGTTGCCGCGCCTGAGTATTCGGAGGACGATTGCCGCGCGATCGCGCTGGCGCTCGACTACGAGCAGTTCTGGCTCCGGTTCAGCGACGGGAGAGAGATCGTCAAGACTATCCTGAACCTCGCCGGCGACACGGAACGCCATAAAGAGTTCGTCAACCTGCTGGTCGATGAAGCGAATCACGCGATCGAGGAGCAGCTGGAGGCCATCATGCCCCACGTCAAGAGCCGGATGCTCGAAAACGGCGCCCACCTCTTCATGCTCGACGTGGAACTCTTTGCCCACCGGTTCACGTTCCCGCCGCCCGGCAAGACTTCGGGGGAGGTGCATGACCGGCTGGTCCGGGCGCACCCGGGAGAACCGGTCGTCACGATCGGGTTCGGGCCGGACTTTGCCGTCCTGCGTTCGCGTGGCGTCATGATGAACATTCCGCGAATGGTGCGCGAACTCCATAGCGAGATCTCCGGCGGAGGAGTGAGCGGCGGTGGCCACCTTGTCGTTGGGAGCATCAAGTTCGTGGAGGGAATGCGCGATGTGGTGGTCGACAACCTGATCCGGAAGATTGGTGAAGCACCAATCTGATCGCTACTTCTTTCCCGCTGACAGTACGGCAGGTCGGTCTCTGTTGAAAGGCCGCAGACAGGGATTCGCCTCCGGGACCAGCCACGATAAAAGGGTCTTTAGCTGCCCACATTTCACGTCCGGATCACTGTACCGGCATCTCGTTTTTTGATGGTTCACTGCTGTGCAACAGTGAGGTGTCGCCATGTTGTGGGGCGCATCGGACAGTTAGCTGTCGATACGATTTTGAAAACGACCGAAATATAAAAATAGGATTATGCCAAACGGGAGTTCTCATGGCAGGAAACCAATGGACATGGAGAGCACTCCTGGTTGTGCTTCTTGTGGCAGCAGCGGCTGTTGTGCCTCCCGTGGCAGCCCAGAGCACAGCACCCGGGACTTCTTTGACCTGGACTCTCCCTCCGACACCACCCGACGAGACCCGGGTAGAGACCCCGACGGAGACCCCCGAGGAGACTCTGGACGAGACTCCGGTAGAGACCCTGGACGATGAAACGCTGGACGAGACCCCAACGGAGACCCTTGATAACGAGACCGTAGTACAGGCCCTGGATGAAGAGACCCCCGAGGAAACCCTGGACGAGACTACCAGCGGGACCGTCAACGAGACTCCGGACAACGAGACCGCCAACGAGACCCCGGACAACGAGACCGCCAACGAGACCTCCCCTCCCGTTGTGATCGGGACGGATGAGGCGACGATGGAGACGACGCCGGCAGAGACTGCCACGGCTGATCTGCCGACGTTCACGCCGATACAGGCGGCCCAGGCTAACGTAAGCCCGACACCTGCAGCTCCCCTGTCGTTCATCGGCGTCATCCTGGCCGTTGCAGTCGCCGGGCTCCTCGTCGTGATCTGGAGGAACCGGAGGTGATGGTGGAACGCCGGGTGACCCCGGGAGAAGCGGGGCGAGCAGTCACCTGAGCGTGAGACCTATCCCTGCCCCGATCGGGTCGCCCACGACCCCGATGCCGCTCCCGGCGTCGGGAAACGTTGTCGTGGGCGACCCGCTCCTCTCTCTCCCCGGATCCGCGCAGGGGATGGCTGTCTGTGCTGTCTGGAGTGGAGATGATGCTCTTTGTCCCACCGATCGACACCACGATGCCCACTTATATACAGTGATTTGTATATTCCTCTTAAAATTCTACGAACACAAATGGGTAGATATATATATTGATCTGGACAAAAAGCACTTGCTCACGAGGGAATCAATCGATGTCGACAAAGGACCGTATTAAAGAAAAATATAGTGATACCCAGCGAAAGATCCTGTATCATCTCAAGTCCGGGCTAAGAACAGGCAAATCCTACTTCAAATCCAAGTATATTGCAACTGATCTGGGCCTTTCTCCGAAAGAGGTCGGCATCAACCTTGCTATCCTCTCGGAGATCTGTGATGAGCTGGACATCAGGCGCTGGAGTTACTCGAACAGCACGACGTGGCGTGTCACCTCCCGTGCATCATAATTTTATTCCGGGACGCTCTATTCTACGGCATGAAGATCATTGAGTTCGAAGCACCTGTCGAGTTTGTGGCCACCATCGACGACCACAAAGACTGCCTCATGTCCCAGGACAAGAGCCATGAGAATCCTGATGTGCTCTGGTTCAACATCGATGTCCCTAAAGGTCACGGTGTACGGGCCGGAGATCGGGTCAGAGTCACCGTCGAAAAGATCTGAGGTTAGAGGTACCCGGGGAGCGTCTCCAGGGTAATGCGGTATGAATCGACCTCACTCACGCTGACGATGAGGTAGAAATCCTTTCCTCCCCTCTCGACGTTTTTGATGATGCTGCCCGGATAGTGCAGGTCGGCCCCTTCCACGATGGTCCCGCTCTCCAGCTCCACGAGCGCCATCCGGAAGTGTGCCGCCTCGGGCCTTACTGTTGCAGAGACACTGCAATTAAGCCTCCATACCGCGTACGGCACGTGGAATACCTCGCTGATGCCTCCTCGCCCCTCCTCGATGTACGCGAACGGGATGCGATCAGCAGTTCCCTTCCAGGGCGGGTCGGAAACTCCGTAGAGCGTCAGGTTGTCGGGGAGGTGACAGCAGGGGTAATTCCAGACCTGGGTCACATAGGAGAGCCTCGCGGGTTCGAGCGGCGCGGGCGATGCCGGTACGGGGGTAGCGGTGACGGTAGGCGTCGGGGTGAGACTTTCCGGAATCTCAGGCCCGGCCTCCGCTACGGGCGGTCGGAATACCAGTGCTACTACGGAGACAACGATCAGGGCGGCAAGAATGCTGAAGACGTCGCCTTTATCCACAGGTTTAGAGGGATGTATCAGGTAAAAAGACCTTCGGGTTTGACTCTCTGCTTTTGCCCGCAGAGAGTCGAAGATCGAGGTTCGAGAGGGAAGATATCCCTGTTTTACCCTGCCTCCTCTCTTTGTTGAGATTATAAAGCGGAACTGTTAATACGGAGACGTGAGTATCGTCCTGATGAGAGCATGGAAATCACTGAGGTTCGCACATGGGTGATCTTTTATCTGCTCTCGTTCGTGGTGCTCCTTGCAGCGACCTTCATCACAACCCAGAACGACAGCCAGCTCTGGATCAGCCTCATGCTCATCATCATCGTCGTCGGTGTAAACTTTTTCCTGCTCTTCTCCGAGTTGAAGCGCTACCAGGCCCGGAAGGCCTTCATGCACCGGATGTCGAAGTTTGACGACACCGAGACGGAGAAGGACTCTTGCGGCAACCGCTGGTGACCACTCCTACGCAGCCTTGCGCAGTATCTTCTGCAGGACGTTAAACGGTGTAAAGAGGTGCTCCACCTCTCTTGCCAGGTACTCGGTCTTGCCTATGACATAGTAACCGTCGACGGCAAGTGCAGAGTAAAAAAGGTGCGTAAGGTCGTTCTTCTGCTTCTCGGTGAAGTAGATGGTGACGTTTCTGCAGGTGACGACGTCGAGGTAGCGTGAGATGGGAACACCCGACATCAGGTCGTGCTGCCGGAACTTGACGAGGCCCTTGATATGGGGACGGACCTCGAACGTGCCGTCGTCGTGGCTGATAAAGTGCTTGCGGATCTTCTTCTCGTCCACATTATCGAGCGCCTTCCTGTCATAGACCCCGGCCGCGGCTTTCTGCAGCACTACGGCGTCGATATCGGTCGCATATATCGTTACGGTGACGTCTTTATGGAGTGCCATCAGTTCATGCACGAGGATGGCGATCGAGTAGGGTTCTTCACCCGTGGCGCAGCCGGCGCACCAGATCCGGATCGACCCCCTGCGACGGACCAGATCCGGCAGTATCTCCCGTCGTATCGCTTCAAAGACTTCCGGATCGCGGAAAAATTTGGTGACGTTGATGGTGAGAGCGTTTCTGAGCAGATCGAGTTCCTGCGGGTTCGCGAGAAGGTACTTATGGTAAGCCTCGAAATCTGCGGTGTCCGTCAGGCGCATCCGGGAGAGGATGCGCCGTTTGATGTAGTCCTCCTTGTAGTTCGAGCACTTGATCCGGACCAGTTTTTCGATGCTCTTCTGGAGCGACATAAATGCATCCATGGGGTAATCTACTCTTACCGGGTGTTGATTTACGGAGCGTTCTGATAGCATCCGAGGTCGCTGATCACTTTCTGGACGTCGAGCCAGATGATAAGGGTCTTTGTTCTCTCGTCTTCTCCGTCCCCTATCTTGATGATTGCTTTGACATAATTGCTGATGGATGACGTGATGCCGTCATTGATACGTTCGATCTGCTCGTTACGGATTGAAATGACACTGTGAACGTCATCGACGATGATCCCTACATTCGACCCGCTCGCCACATCCGGCATCAGCACGACGATCTTTTTGTTCTCGGCCTCTCCGGATTCAGGGAGCCCGAGGAGGTCTCGGAGGTCGATAATGTTTGTTATCTCGCCTCGCAGGTTGATGATACCCGCAAGGTATTCGGGAGCACGGGGAAGGGGAGTGATCGGCATCATCTCCACGATCTCTCGTGCTATCTGGATATCCAGTGCGTAGTGCTCCTTCCCGAGCTGGAACTCTACCACGTCTATGGATGCTGCCATCTTCTCCTCCTGTTAGTTAATCTTGAACTGTTTCATCACTGACTGGAGCTGTTCGGCCATACCTGCCAGTTCGTGCGACGCACTCCCGACTTCCTCGGTTGATGCACTGACCTCTTCTGCGAGTGCCGCCATATCCTCGGTCCGGTCAAGGCTCTCCTTGGTCATGTGGGTGGACTGGTCCATCTTCTGCATGACATTGTTGGTGGAGCCCGCCTGGTCTTCGGTGGCCTTCGTGATCTCGGTGATACCGTGGGCGACTACTTCGACGCCGTTGACGATCCGGTTTAAGCCCTCGATGACTTTGTTGACGCTCTCAATGCCTGCCTGGATCTCCTGGTGGGACGCCTGCATCGAGCCTGCGGTCTTGTCGGTGCTCGCCTGGATCGTCCGGATCAGGTCCTCGATATCCTGGCTCGCCCGCTTGGACTCCCCGGCAAGGTTTCTGATCTCGCCTGCAACCACGGCAAACCCGCGGCCGTGCTCCCCGGCGCGGGCGGCCTCGATTGCTGCGTTCAGCGCAAGGAGGTTGGTCTGATTGGCGATATCGGTGATCAGCTTGACGATGTTGTTGATCTCCCTCATCTGGCTGTTGAGGGTGCTGATCTCGTCCACGGTCTGTTTGGAGATCTCCTCGACGAGCTGCATCTTCTTCGCTGCGACTTCACCGAGAGAGGCTGCATTGTCTCCCTCCTTCGACGCCTTCGAGGCCTGTTCCATGACCTCTTGCGACGTGCTTGCGATCTCCTCGATGGACGCCGAGAGATCGTTGATATCCGTTCCGATCTCCTCGATCTTATCGAGCTGGCGCCGTGCATCCTCCGACGACTGCTGCGTCGAGGTGGCGACCTGCTCCGTGGCCCGGATGATCTCGTCGGTACTCTTGCTGACCTCTTTTGAGGTCATATCTACCCGATGGGCCGCTTTTGCCACGTCCGCGAGGAGTGCGCGGATGGCGGTCAGCGAGGCGTTGTAATCGCTCTTGACTTCACGGAGAGGGTCGCCTGCCTCTGCGTCCACGAATGCCGTCAGGTCGCCCTTTGCCATGGCGGCGAGTGCGGTCCCGAGTTCCCGGGCGCTCTCTGCGAGTCTCTCGCTCTCTTTCTTTGCGCTCTCCATCAGCTCCCGGATCTGGTCCTCTCTCTCCCGCTGCTCGGTGACGTCGTTGTAGACGTTCAGGATCCCTGTCAGTTCGTTCTTCTCGTTTAAGAGCGGGATCCCGTACTGTTCCATGATGTAGGTGCCGGAGGGGAACTCAACCGTCACTTCGCCGAAAACCCGCACCTTCTCGGTCAGCAGCTTCTTGATCCCTTCTCCTTTCTGGTTGTGAACTTTGAAGTCCCGCAGGGTCATCGTGGTGATGCGCGACCGATCGATCCCGGTCAACTTGAGATATGCCTCGTTGGCCGTGAGGATCTTCATCCCCGTATCGACGACCAGCATGGGCATCGGGTTCTCCTGGATGATCGTCTCGGACTGCCGTTGCAGTTCGGCAATATTCTCCATCTGGACCTTGATCTCTTCCTCTCCCTCCCGCTGTTTGGTGAGATCGTTGTAGACGATGAGGACGCTCTCGACCGCGTTTTCCTTGTCAAGAAGCGGAATGCCATACTGCTCGAGCGTATGGGTGCCCGAGGGCAGTTCGACGGTGACTTCCGCATACGCACGCTTCTTCTCCTGGATCGCCTGCCGGAGGCCGGAACCTTTCTGCGACGTTATTTTGAAGTCTCTGAGGCTCCTGCCGAGCATCTGGTCCATCGGGATCCCGCTCATCTCGGCATAAGCAGCGTTTGCCACAGTTACTTTGAACTGCGGATCGACGACCAGCATGGGCATCGGGTTCTGCTCGATGATCATATCGGATCCCTTCAGAAGCGCTCTGGCCTCTTCAAGCCGGCGCCTGAGGGCCTGCTTCTCCTCCTGCTTCTTCTCAAGCAGCGCGTTGATCGATGCTGCCAGAGGCCGGAATTCCTCCTGAATGCCGGCAAGGTCGATCTTTGCGGAACTGTCGCCGTCAAGCCCCGCATGGAGTGCAGCCTCGATCGCCTCGGGGAGTACCACCGGTCCCTGTTTCTGTGCCTGTCCAGTCGTTCCCGGCACAATCGGTCCGGTAAATAGTGCTTTCCTTCCAGGTTTATCGATCATTAATACACATCCTCATCATGTTTCTCGTCTCGTTCCAGAAGTGCAGTTGCTATTGCCCGGTATTCCCTGCCGGCGTCACTCTCGGGTGCGTAATGGGAGATGGGAAGCCCCCGTTGCTGTGTCTCGTAGATTGCAGGCGAGTAGGGGACGGTGAATACCTGCTTGAACGCTTTTTTGACCTCGGACTCAAACGCCTTCAGCCGCATCCTCTCCTTCTCCTCTTCTGCGGAGGGGCCGGCTGAAAAGATTCGTTTCAGGAAGAGTGCAAGGCTGCCCGTTCCGGCCGCCGGGTCGCCCGATCCCTTCCAGCGGGTCAGAATGGCGAAATCTGCGGTGACGTCTTCCCCGAGCATCTCTCTGATGTCGCCAAAGACTGTTGACAGTGCTTCCATGCCTCTGAGGGCGAAGGTGCCCGGGTCGAGGGTGACGATGGTATGGTCCGCTGCGACGAGGCCGTTGATGACGAACTGGCCCATGCTCGGGGGCGTATCGATCAGGATGAAGTCGTAGGCATCCCTCACCGGGGTGAGCGCCTCCCTGAGCAGCCCTGCCCGGTCCTCGATACCGTAGAGGTAGGGCTCAACCCCCACAAGGTCCAGGGTTGCCGGAGCAAGGTCGACTCCTGCTGCCGTGGGGACGATCACATCATTTATTGCGATGTCGGGAAAGCCCTCAAAGGCATTCATAAAGACGTCATACATGCTCAGTTCGAGGGTTTCGGGGTTGACCCCGAGCCCCGTGGTGGCATTGGCCTGCGGATCGCAGTCTACTACCAGAACGTGTTTTCCATCTTTCTGGAGATATCCTGCAATGTTGAGGCACGACGTCGTCTTTCCTGTGCCACCTTTATGGTGGGCGAACGCTACGATTGTAATATCCAGCACCCCTCATACCACTATGTGAAATGCGGGTTATTAAACCTATTTTTATGATGCTGTGCAGATGTGGGATGTGTTCCACATTTAAAATACTACAGCACCCTTGATGAGAAAATTCTGCCTGTATCTGCTATTGTGTCTCTCCGGGATCAGAGGGGCGGGTACAGAAGGTCTTACTTGCCGTTCGCCGTCGTCCCGGGCTTCTGCCTGTGAGTCAACTACCCCCGGTTAAAACCGGGGGCTTGCAGCTAGAATCATCGGAGATGCTTCTGCTACCATAGGCTGGTTGGCGGCAGCCCTGAAGGCAAT
>LDZT01011919.1_pt1 | contig 14636 bp, 10 predicted proteins | sample 615521 | NCBI WGS metagenome assembly LDZT01 (sample SAMN03408292, study PRJNA278302) | terrestrial metagenome | isolation source: oil reservoir sample SB1 | place: USA: Alaska, North Slope, Schrader Bluff formation | collected 2011-09
ATTGATTAGATGAAACGGTGCCTTAAGACATGGGGTGATTTTTTGTGATGATACTGATTTAATACTTTCGTTTGATGACAAAAACATTCTTTTGCGGTATTTTTTAGAGTGTTCAACGGATTATTTCCTTGCCCGCCTAAGCTTCAGTCTGAGAAGGGAAGAGCAATGTATTTATAAAAATATAAGTTAAACTTAGTCTATAGAGCAAGAGGATTATCAAGCGCTGTCAAGTAAGACATTAGAAAAAATTTTATTCATCAAAGCCAAAACTCAGATAAATGATAGGAAGCAAAATTGCTTACAACCGAATTTACCTCCCCCAATCATAAGTCTTTTTCAGGTTTAACCGAGGAAGAAGTATTAGCCCGACGCCAAGAATTTGGTAAAAATATCCTGCCTGAAGAAAAGAAAACTCAATGGTGGACAATTTTACTTAACCAGTTCAAGAGTCCACTCATCTATATCATCCTCGCCGCTGCTCTAATTTCCCTAGTTCTTCGGGAAACGCAAGATTTCATCATTATCATGATTGTGGTCATTGCCGATACTATTTTAGGTTTCTTCCAGGAGTATCAAGCGCAAAATACTTACCTAGCATTGAAAAGCTTGCTCAAGCCAATGACAACCGTCATTCGCATCACTCCTCATGGACCTGAGCGTAAAGAGGTTGAGATTTGGGAGCTCGTACCCGGAGATCTGGTTGTGTTAAATGCTGGTGAAAAAGTCCCGGCTGACGGTGTTATCTTGGAAGCTGTCAAACTATCAGTTGATGAATCCATCCTGACCGGCGAAAGCGAACCAGTGCGCAAAAGCCCCATTGAGGATCCTAAAAACCCCACCGATGTTAATAGACTTTTCATGGGGACAACAATTGTCACCGGCCGGGTATATATGCGCGTAGTCCATACTGGCACCCAAACCGAGCTTGGCAAAATCGCAGCTAGCATTCACGAAGGCATTGAAGAGGAAACGCCTCTCCAAATTCGCCTGAAAAATTTCAGCAAATCTCTCACTCGCATTGTGGTCATATTTACCTTAGCAATCCTGATCTCGGGATTGATTATGGGGCGTGAATTCTTTGAAATGCTCCGCACTTCAATCATTCTCGCCATTGCAGCCGTCCCAGAAGGTCTCCTTATCGCTGTAACATTAATCTTAGTTTTAGGGATGCGTAAGATCCTCAAGCGTAATGGTTTGGTCAAGCGCTTATTAGCCGTCGAAACTTTGGGTTCTGTCACCACGATTTGCACAGATAAAACTGGCACATTAACGGAAGGCAGGATGCGCGTCAATCACACGGACATAGTAGATAAGCAGCGCGCCTTGCAAACGATGGTATTGTGCAACAACCTTGAAGGTCCGGTGGATGTGGCTTTGTGGGAATATGCACAGGGAGAACTAAATGGGCATGCTCAGGAGCTTTTCGATAGCGCTGAACGCTTGGATGAGGAACTGTTCACGAGTGAAACGAAATTTATGATCACCATCAATCGCTTAGAGAATGGTGAGCAATATAACTTCCTCAAAGGCGCACCGGAAATTGTCCTTGATATGTGCCAAGTGAACCCACAAGAAAAAGCACGGATTATAGCAGAAATTGACGCCTGGGCTAGTCAGGGATTGCGCACCTTAGGTTTAGCGTACCGTCCTATCAGCCCTTTGGAAAATCATACAAGCTATATTTGGTTGGGCTTACTCGGTATGGAAGACCCCATACGCGAAGGAGTTTTGGAATCCGTCGAAGTCGCCCAGCATGCCGGCATCCGCGTTGTGATGATTACTGGAGATTACCAAAAAACCGCAGAACGAATTGGCAGAAATCTCGGACTTTTCCGCGATGGAGATCGCGTCATTGATGGCGAAGAACTCAAACAGATGAGTGACGAGCAGTTGCAAAAGGAAGTTGGGCATATTGTTATTTTCGCGCGCATTCGCCCTAACGACAAACTACGCATTATTAAAGCCCTCCAAGCCAACGATGAAGTAACTGCGATGATTGGGGATGGCGTTAACGATGCGCCTGCGCTTAAACGGGCAAACATTGGCGTTGTTGTGGGGAGCGCCACCGACGTGGCAAAAGAGACAGCCGACCTCGTGCTCTTAGATAACAATTTCCGCACCATCGTAGCTGCCATCGAGGAAGGCCGCACGATATTCCAAAACATACGTAAAGTGGTCGCCTATACGCTCTCGAACTCCTTTGCCGAGGTGCTCGCAATTTTTGCTGCAATGCTGCTAGGCTGGCCAGCCCCATTGACTGTCGCCCAGATTTTGTGGATACACCTGATTTGCGACGGTCCTTCGGATATCATCCTTGGGTTCGAGCCTACGGAGCCTGGGATCATGGACGAGAAACCAAAACCCAAAAACGCGCCTATCCTCACACGTCTTGGCTACATCTTAATCGCAGTCATCAGCATAACCAGTTCAGTGTTTGCCTTGCTGATCTTCAACCATTATTCGACAATCCATGGAAGTCCTATAGCCGGGCGGAGCATAGTCTTTGCAAGTCTTGCGATTAACTCGATGGTTTACATTTTTGCTTATCGCTCGATGCGCAAGCCTTTGAACAAGATGGTGCCCCTCAAAGAGAATATGTACTTGATCTGGACTGTTTTGCTTGGTATTGCTACGGCACTCCTACCTTTTCTCATTCCAAACTTAGGAGAAGCTTTGGGTGTCGTTCCGCTGGCAGCAACTGAATGGGCAACTGTAGCTGGAATTGCGGTTCTACTTTTGGGTGTCGTTGAGGCGGGCAAATATTTTGCTAACCGTTTACATAATAACGATTAGACTATGAATGGGGTTGAATAACTCAAATGGGTTCTTTTTCGAGAAAAAGGATATTTTTCTGGTATAAATTTCGTTAGTGTGATATTTCCCCCACTTTCCCAACATCCTCTTGACAGAATAGACCATCACAGTCATAAACGTCTTATCAGCAGTCAGATTTAATAATTTTACTAGAAAACCCGCAGGTATCCTCGTGATGGTCTGCAAACCTGGTTCAAACTATTGATTGCTGAGTATAATATTAGTGACTTGGAATAATCTTTCAGCCTTAATTTCTTGTTGTCAGATAATAACTCGTCAAGCCTAAGAGAAACTTAAAAATGAGAGTTTAGCCAAGAAACCCAGGGAACAACCAATGAATGAGACTCCCGTCAAATCTCCCCCTCCCAAGATTTCTCATCGCAAACGATACCAGCAGATTATTTCGACATTTATCAAGCACGGTTTTGGATATGCTTTAGCGAAACTCCAAATAAAGCGCTCCTTCTTTCCAACCCCGCCTGAGGATACCCATAAAACTGAAGAGGATCTCAAATCTCGCGCGGTGCATTTCCGCTTGGCTTTAGAAGAGCTCGGTCCCACCTTCATCAAAGTTGGCCAAATTCTTTCTACCCGTCCTGACCTACTTGCTCCAGAGTTCATTCAGGAATTAGCAAAATTAGAAGATTCGGTTCATCCAGAGACTTGGGAAACGATTCATGCGGTCCTGATCGAAGAGCTGGGAGAAGAAATCGAACAAGTATTTACGGAAATCAATCCGCTTCCACTTGCTTCTGCCTCTTTGGGCCAAGTGCATTCTGCTCGCCTGAAGAATGGCAGGAGGGTCGTGATTAAAGTGCAAAGGCCAAACATCCAAAGCATCATCGATGTAGACCTCTCTATTCTAGGAGATCTGGCAGCCTTAGCAGAGCGAACTCCTTGGGGTGAGCGCAATCACCCTGTCGATATTATCGATTCTTTTGCCACTACCCTGCGTAATGAACTGGACTACTACCGCGAAGGTCGCAATGCTGACCGTTTTCGCGAGAATTTTAACGGTGATGAGCGCATTCACATCCCCACAATTTACTGGGACTACTCTACCCGGCGGGTTTTAGTCATGGAAGAGCTGCATGGCATCAAAATAACCGATATCGCTGCTATCGAAGAAGCAGGTATCAACCGCAAAAAGGTAGCTTATAACACCGTCGCGATGATTGTTAAGGAAGTCCTCGAGGATGGCTTTTACCATGCAGACCCCCACGGAGGTAATTTTCTCGTCCTCCAAGATGGAACAATTGGCGCGATGGATTTCGGTATGGTAGGTGAGCTAACTTCGCGAGACCGGCAAAGCCTTACGCGTATGTATATCAATGCCATTGCCATGGATGCCGAAGGCATCGTTGATGAACTCTTCCGCATGAATGCTTTGCCACCAGATGTGGATCGAGACCGCTTAGAACGGGATATGGAGCACTTGCTACAAAAATATGCCGGCTTGCCACTCAAGGAATTCCACTTTCAGGATATCCTGCAGGATTTTACTAAACTCGTTACCCGTTATACCCTCACGCTCTCACCAGATTTTTGGCTGCTGGGTAAAACCTTGGGGATGATGGAAGGCATTGGGTTACAGCTTTACCCAGAACTGGATATTTTTGAAATTTCTGAACCAATTGTGCGCAAACTGCGCATTGAAATGCTCTTGCCTAAAAAAGAATGGATTAGATATCTTGTGCGTCAATCGATGGATTGGGAAGAAGTCGCCCGATTGCTTCCCCGCGCTTCCCGCAGGCTGGTTGAGCGCATTGACCAAAATCAGCCTTTAGATATAAATCTGATAGGGAGAGAGAAAGAAAAAAAGGAAATCGTTCACGGATTGAACCAACTTGCCTTCAGCATCTTCATTGCGAGCCTCGTTCTCGCCATCGCATTGCTCCTGCCAATTGCACTGAGCAATGCGTTAATCTTTATTCCCATCGGTATTTGCATCATAGGTATCATTGCCATTGTTATATGGCTAGCTTTCTCCACTTATAGAAATCGATAATTAATAGCTCAAGCTCCTTTGGTGATCCAACATCTTCTCAATAATCTCATAAATTCCGGGTTTCGGTCCTGAGGACTAAATTTGCGTATAAAATAAAAGAAATTTTCAACTTCGAGAGGTGCTATGTTTTCTGCTGCAAAGCCCGTCTTTGATCCAATCTCTAACCCTCAAGCCGTCGTTTTATCTGGACCAATGCGTTTTACTGTGCAGAAAAGCCGTCTTATCCGTATCGAATTTTCTCCCGAGCAAACCTTCGAGGATCGCCCCAGCCAAGTGTTTTGGTATCGCAACCAAGCAGTGCCCGAGTTCCAAACCTACGAGACAAACGGCAAGTTGATCATCGAGACACCTGATTTGGAACTGACATACCGCTTAGGTGAAGTGCCCATCGCCCGATTTATCCAAATTCGGCTCAAAGCAACTGGAGTTACTTGGAGCTATGGGGATCGCGACCAAGCTAATTTACGCGGCACTGCCCGCACACTCGACCGTGCCAACGGACGCATTCCTTTAGAAAAAGGCTTGGTTTCTCGCTCTGGCTGGAGCTTGATAGATGACAGCCAGTCACTCGTCTTCACAAGCGATACAACCCTCGCGCCACGCGGCGCCGATCCAGACACTCGCGATTGGTACTTTTTCGGCTATGGTCAGGATTATTTGGCTGCTATTCGCGATTTTCAAGATATATCTGGCCGCCCTGGTCTAATCCCTCGCTGGGCTTTAGGAAATTGGTGGAGCCGATATTGGCCATATACTCAAAAAGAATTAACCGACCTCATGCTGGAATTCAAACGCCACGAAATTCCTCTCTCCGTCTGTATTATCGATATGGATTGGCATATTACCAAAACAGGTAACAAATCCTCTGGTTGGACCGGCTACACATGGAATAAACAACTCTTCCCAAATCCAAAACAATTTTTACAGTTCTTACATCAGAACGCATTGAAAACCGCGCTCAACCTCCACCCTGCTGAGGGGATTCACCCACACGAAGAAAGCTACCCCCAAATGGCGGCAGCTATGGGCATTGACCCTGCCAGCAAGGTGCCCATTCCATTTGATATTCCTTCCGAGGCATTCCGCAAAGCTTATTTTGAAATTTTGCATCACCCTATGGAAGCCCAAGGGGTTGATTTCTGGTGGATCGATTGGCAGCAAGGCACGCGCAGCAAAATTGCCGGTTTAGACCCGCTTTTTATGCTGAACCACTTACATTACTACGATTTGGGTAGAACGCCGCAAAAACGCCCTTTTATCTTCTCCCGCTGGCCTGGGTTAGGCGGGCAGCGCTACCCCATTGGTTTCTCTGGAGATACGATTGTCTCGTGGGAATCGCTTGCCTTCCAACCAGAGTTCACTGCAACAGCTGCAAACGTAGCTTATGGTTGGTGGAGCCATGATATCGGTGGTCATTTCGAAGGCATTGAGGAAGCCGAGCTTTACCTCCGCTGGGTACAGTTAGGTGTTTTCAGCCCGATTTTGCGCCTGCATTCGACCAATAATCCATACTGTGAACGCCGTCCGTGGGGTTATGGCTTGGATACGCTCGAAATTGTGCGCCAAGCTATGCAGCTGCGCCGCCAATTGATCCCATTGCTTTACACAGCCAACTACCGTAATGCTACCAGTGGGGAACCCATGATATTACCACTCTATTACCGCTGGCCAGAAAGCCCAGAGGCTTATCAATGCCCGCAGGAATATCTCTTTTGCCAACAGCTGCTCGCAGCACCCGTTACCTGCAAGATTGACCACGATACGCGCTTTGCCCGCCAGGTTGTCTGGCTGCCTGCTGGTGATTGGTATGACTTCTTTACCGGTGAATATTTTGAAGGCGACGGTTGGTATCCGCTCTATTGCTCCAAGGAGCAAATCCCTGTCTTTGCTCAAGCCGGCGCAATAATTCCCATGGATACGGAAAAAATCGCAAATGGCACCGCTTTACCCCAAGAATTCATCCTAAAAATCTTCGCGGGTGCCGATAATTTATTTCGGCTTTATGAAGATGATGGTGAAAGCCAAGCCTACTTACAAGGGGAATACAACGAGACTGAGATTAGCCAAACCTATGCAAATCAAACCCTCACCGTGCAAATCAATCCTTTGGTAGCTACATTTCGTAGCGCTCCTCCTGCACGCACGTGGAATTTGGAAATATACGGGATTTCACATCCCGAAGGTGTTATTGCAACCGCAGATGCAAAGCCCATTGAATGCATTTTGGTTTATGATGAATCTCAATGCAAGCTGACAATACGTCTTCCCCAATTGTCCGCAGAATCGCAAATTAGCTTATGTCTGCAAAATGTCGTGTTAAAGCACTGGACATCGAATGTGAATGCACGCTTCGCTCGAATTATCGAGGCAGGACGCATACCAACATCAATAAAGTTTCATTTTATGAATAACTTGAGTGAATTATTAAGTGACCTAAAATGGCTACGCGCAATCGAGCATCAATTTACGCAGTCACAATTCTTAGCTCTGCTCGAAAGCATCTTCTGGAAGCAGTCCCAACCTATAGCAACAGACACGCAATTAGCCTGGTTAGATGCTCAGTTGAGATTAAACGAATGGATAGATTCAACAGCATAATAAAAGGGATTTTTCAAAGATAATCAGAATCAACGATGAGTGGCGCGCGCGTCTTTTTGATGCGTTTACTCCACTAAAAGCAGTCCCTCTATTTCTCGGGTCGCTTTTTCCGCAGCGTTATCTCGCTCGAGGTCAAAGGTCAAGATATTCGGATAGCGCTTAGTGAAATAATTATCCAAGTTTGGGCGGTAGGTGATGAGAATCACCTTTCCAGGTAAATTTTCCAAGCGCAGGAGGATAGGTGCCCATCCTAAGCCTCGCTCGACCTCATAAGGTCCAAGCTCGTCAATGATCCAAAGATCACTGTAGGTTTCCTCTTGCAAATAGTCCAAAGCCCAGGCGAACGTTTCCGGGTAGATACGCCACTTACCCAAAATATGATCATCACCTTCTTGTGCCAATTTAGCTAAAACTTTGCTTTCTCTTCCTGGAATAAGGCGAGCCAAAATGCCCGTTTTCAAGCCTCCTTCAAAAATTGCTGGGCTACAAACGCCTCTACAGCTATAACCTCTTCCAGTAATCCGCGTGACCAGCTCCTCAACAAAGTGCGTCTTCCCACAACCACTCGAGCCATATACACCAACGAGCAGAGACATTTCACTTTCCATTCATAGATTCCACCATAATTTTCTCTCATTTTGGGCATGCGCCTTAGTTACAACATCATTCTGCATTAGACTGGCGCACCTAGTGAAATCTAATCCGTCGGAAGAATTCATAATAGCGGCCATCTTGACCAATCATGTGTGCCTTACTGGCTTGCATGCGCGTGAGAAACCTTTCGGGATCGACGATTTGAGATTTATGTTCAAGCAGTGCTTTTAAGCGCTGCTCCCAAAAAGCATCCACATCCAAAGTGACATTAGGTGTTGGAGTTAGGCTCAGCCAAAGCTCGGAGATTTCTACGGCTGGCAAGCCTTCTTCGAGCAATTCCGGGAAAAAAGCATTATTAATCGCTGCTGGATAAACAGAATCCACAACAATCTGGCCAGCAGTACGGTGATCAGGATGATTGAGATAAGTATCCGCAATATAATAACTTTGTGGATCGCAAGATACTACCACATTGGGTTTTACGTTGCGGATGACACGCGTTACAGCCAGCCGTTTATCCAAACCTACTTCCAAATAACCATCCACAAAATCCAAAAATTGCACGCTATGTACTCCGAGCACCGCAGCAGCTGCTTTTTGCTCCTCAACCCTCAATGCTGCCAACGCCTCTCCCTCGGGAAAGCCCGGATTGATACCTTTCTCACCTTTTGTAAGGAGACAATACTGGACAATGTAGCCTTTTTCTACCCAGCGTGCGATTGTGCCACCCATAAAAAATTCCGGGTCATCGGGATGAGCTAGAATGACCAGGATTTTTGTACCCTTTTGCCAATTTTCTTCGAAATAACTCGTCATAATTTACGAATGGGAACTAATTTAGGAAAGAATTATTTTTTATCCTCACCCAAGTTCTTATTCTCCTTTTGAGAATGCTGGTTTTGCCTCTGTTGAGTAGAATTTTTCGATGAATATTGCCCATGCGTGGAGCGCTTGCGCTGGGAACTTGCTGGTTGATTGGATGAACGCTGCCCGCTTTTCCCAGACTTCCTTCTGCGGCGTGATTTTGTCGATTTTGAAGGCACTGCTTCCTCGAAAGAAAGCAGCTCGATATCTTCCTCCTCAAAAACTTCAACCTCAGGTAAAGGAACCTCCACAGAGCTTTCCTCAGCTATTCTTCCGTTTTGCAATTCTTCTAAAGTGAATTGCCGCGGACCCTTCCCAGGCAGATCAACTACAACTGAATCACTCAGCGGTAAAACTTGAACAACCCTTCCTTCTCCTAAAGGAGTCTGAATTACCTTTTTGCGCCTGGGGAGATTTTTGCGCGCTTCCTCATAGGTTTCATACTCGTAAGCGAGGCAGCAGCGTAACCTTCCACACATCCCGGTAATTTCCATCGGCGTCAGCGATATATCCTGAGACTTAGCCATCTTGATCGAGATTGAGCTAAAATCTGTCAAGAAACGCGAACAGCAACGTTTTTCAATCCCGCAAGCCCCTAAGCCTGAGAGTGCTTTGGCTACATCCCGTGGTCCTACCTGCCGGACTTCAATGCGACTATCAGGAAAATCCTTAGAAATATCTTGGATGAATGCGCGCAAATCAAACCTTTGCTTTGGTTCATAATTGAGGTACAAGCTCATGCGGTTGCCATCAAAAGAGAAATCCGCAGAGAGTACCTTCACACCCTCCAATCCCCGTTCCTTGAAATAAGCACGAACCTTATCTAAAGCTTCCTGTTCTCGGAGCTTATTTGCTTCCCACACTGCCAAGTCTTCATCAGTGGCTATGCGCTCGATAGGATAAATTTCAGCGCTTTCGCTGATGTGTTTACTTCTCTCCCTTACGACTTTCCCTAACTGCCTGCCACGTGTTGTGCGGACAAGGACAATATCACCAATCTTGACCGTCTTTCCGTCAGGTAATGTAAAGTCATAAACCTTCCCTACAGGATTAAATTGGACACCGATAATTGTATTTTCTGCCATAATTGACAATTATACCCCGAGGGTGAAATTAACCTCGGTCAGCTTCCCAGAATGTTTTCATCCCTCTCTCAAATGAGCATAATCTCGTTTGCTAAGCTCTACAGCCACGTTGCTGCTAATTGCGTGGATAGCCTGAGCAGCCGGACTCTCAACATGGTTTTCTACAATCAACAAGCCATTATCACCATTTTGGACAATGCGTTGATCAAAGGGGATGCTCCCTAAAAAAGGAACCCCGCTGCGTTTGGCTAAGGCTGGACCGCCACCTTCCCCAAAAAGCGTCATATGGGTGCCATCTGGCAACTCTAAAAAAGCCATGTTTTCAATAATTCCCAATACGGGCACACCCAATTTATCAAACATTACTGCCGCCCGATAAGCATCGTCAACAGCTACAGCTTGCGGGGTGGTTACAATCACCGCTCCGCTAATAGGCAAGGACTGTGCTAAGGAAAGTTGCACATCGCCAGTGCCTGGTGGTAAATCCACGACAAGGTAATCGATACAGCCCCAATCAAAATCTGATAAGAACTGTTGGATAGCGGAATGCAACAAAGGTCCACGCCAAATCAAAGGCTGGCCTTCTTGAACAAAAAAACCAATAGACACGACTTTGATGCCGTGGGCTGTGGCTGGATGAATTTTATTTCCATCTTTGGAGGTCGGTTGAAAATCATCGATACCTAACATGCGCGGGATGTTTGGTCCATATATATCCGCATCCAATAAACCAACACTGGCGCCTTGATGGGCTAAGCTAATAGCCAAATTAGCTGCTATTGTGCTTTTACCGACACCGCCTTTCCCCGAACCAACAGCAACTACATGCCCAAACTGATTATCACCTAAGTTCAGTGTTTTCGTACCGGGTGCACGCGAAATAACATTGATGTGTACATCTTTTGCACCCGTCTGAGCAATGACTGCTTCACGGGCATCTTGTTCCAACTTTGCCCGTAACGGGCAAGCAGGTGTGGTTAGAACCAAAGTAAAACTGACGTTCTCACCCTCAATTTGAACATCCTCAACCATTTTCAGAGACACCAAATCTTTGTTTAGATCTGGATCCATGACATTCGATAACGCTTGATAAACCTGTTCAGAAGAAATCAAGTTAACTCCTTTGTGTAAATGGTTAAATTTTCCTAAGTTTAGCTTATTTTCATCCTGCATAATGCACTTGTATTGTACGCTTACTCCACAGTCACAGACTTGGCTAAGTTGCGTGGTTGATCGACGTCTAAGCCAAGTAAGCTGGCAATATGATAGGCAAAGAGCTGAAGGGGAATGGAGGTAATCACTGGGCTAAGCAGCCAAGGTACGTTAGGTATCCACATGATGTCATCAGCTAACTCCGCAATGAGCATGTCGCCTTCCGTCGCCACAGCAATAACTCTACCACCGCGTGCTTTGGCTTGCTCAATTTGACTAACCATCTTTTCATACCACTTATCCTTTGGTGCAATAACTAGTACGGGCATATCCTGATCAATCAAGGCGATTGGACCATGCTTCATCTCACCTGCGGGATAACCTTCCGCATGTATATACGAAATTTCTTTTAACTTTAAGGCGCCTTCGTAAGCGATTGGCATGTTTATCCCCCTTCCTAAATAAAGCATATTGCGCATATCTTTGTATTTTGCTGCAATTTTCTCCACTTCAGTTTCACGTGCAAGCGTTTTTTGTGTCAACGTCGGAATTTTTAGCAGGTCTTGCACCATTTCATGCCGTTTTTGATCTGACAAGCTTCCACGCAAATCAGCCAAGTAAACCGCAAGCATATAGAGGTCTAATATCGGTGCAGTGAAGGCTTTCGTTGAAGCCACTCCAATTTCTGGTCCAACCTGCATAGAGATCGTACCATCCGCAACACGCATGGCTTGAGAACCAATCGCATTGACGATACTCCATAGCTTTGCGCCTTTGCGCCTGCCTTCCTCCATCGCGGCTAAGGTATCAGCAGTTTCTCCTGATTGACTTATCGCCAAAACAACAGTGCCTTCATCAATGATAGGGTCAAGGTAACGGAATTCAGAGGCAACCATCACCTCGGTTGGAATGCGTGCAATCTGTTCGATGAGGATTTTTCCAATCAGCCCCGCATGATACGCTGTACCACACGCCGTTATGAAAATTTTGCTAATTTTTTGAGCTTCCAATGCTGTTAAGTGCAAATCTGGCAGCATAATACGATAATCATCAAAATCGATCCGCCCTACCATCGTATCGGAGAGTGAGCGTACCTGCTCATGAATTTCTTTCTGCATAAAATGCCGGTATATTCCCTTCTCTGCAGAGACCGGATCCCAAGGAATGTGATTCCAAACCGGCTCTAATGACACTCCAGCAAGCGTTTGAATTTCAAGACTATCTTGCTGCACCACAGCGATTTGTTCTGAGTCCAGAAAAGTGATTTCGTGTGTATGCTGCATAATTGCAGGCAGATCGCTCGCGATGAACATTTCCCCTTTGCCCCTGCCAATCGCTACACCGCCAGCATTCCCTAAACGTGCAGCAATAAGTTTGTCTGGCTCACGGGAGGACATCACCACAATGCCATGCGCGCCTTTAATGCGCTTCAGTGTTTCTTGGACAGCACGGAGAAGGTCTTGCGTTACAGCATAGTAGTGTTCGATTAACAGTACAATCGTTTCCGTATCCGTTTCAGAGTGAAAAACAGCACCTTCAGCGCTCAGTTCCTCTCGTAAACTGAGATAATTTTCCACTATCCCATTGTGCACGATAACGATCTCGCCATTGGAGCTCACATGTGGGTGGGCATTTTGCATATTAGGTGCACCGTGTGTTGCCCAGCGCGTGTGGCCGATGCCAAGCTTGCCTTCGAGTGGTTCCTGAGCAATCAGCGCTTCCAGATGGGAGATTTTGCCAACATCGCGTCTGATTTCGATTTTTCCATCTTGCAACACCGCAATTCCCGCTGAATCATATCCGCGGTATTCTAATTTTTTAAGCCCATCCAAAATAATCGGTGTGGCGTTTTGCCCGCCAATGTAAGCTACGATCCCACACATAAACATTCTCCTTCCAGAATCGATTACGCTCATAGTTCAACTATGCTCGTAAATCTATGAAATTGTTGCTACACTGGAAATTAGATGATTGACCATCTAGGGGGCATCCGCCGATCTTTCGATTTTCCCATGCTCATGGTTAACCTTTCCTCGCGGAAAGGAACCCCCACCCTCGTCACCTGGCGTAGCCAGGCCTGGCGCTATTTTTCCGGTGTAGAGCAGATTATACCCCGAAATCACAATATCAATTTTGAGGGTGTTGAAAAACATTAGTTAATCGATTACATCCAAATTTCTCAAAGTTAATAATTTCAATCTGCCCTCACCCTGCCCTCTCCCAGCTCAGAATCGCATTCGTTTTTTAGCGTCAATCTGCTGGGAGAGGGTGGTTCTTTTTATACCGAAGCGTTCACATAGGTGCGTGTAATCTTCAGGGGTGTCGATGTCACCAGCCATATCTTCATCCAACCATTCGAGCAATGTCGTTGGGAATTGATTGAGCACCGCTCTGCCACCCTGATCACCTTCCAGTTTTAGAAGAACTGGAAAAGCCTGCTTCGGGAAGTAAACTGGGTTTGCCCGCCTGCCTCCAATTATGGGGATAACGACAGTATTATGCTTCCAAGCTATTTCCATTATAGAAACGATGAGCTGTACCGAAATTTGTGGCTGATCTCCCATTAAAAAGACCGCTCCAAGCACATCTTCAGGGAGTGCGGCAACCCCAGCTTTAACGGAAGTGCTCTGCCCTTTAGCCCAGTGATGGTTAATGACAACTTCCACACCTTCCTGGTCCATCTCTGGCAAAATTGCTTCGCTATGTGCCCCTAAAACTACTACGATCGGTGATAACCCAGCCAATCTCGCTGTCGCGATGCAAGTATTGAGCACGTTAGTTTTCCCCCAAGGCAGCAATTGCTTGGGCAGACCAAAGCGGCTGGACTCACCAGCCGCTAAGAGTACGCCTGCAATATTTCCGTGGTAAGAAGCCATACCTCGCCTAATTTTAACTTAATTAATCTTGCCCAAACCGCGTAATACTGTTTCAGCGGTGAGCGGGAAATGGTCAAAGCGCACGCCAATGGCTTGGTAAACGGCGTCGACCACCGCCGGCGCGAAAGGCAAATAGGGCATCTCGCCCATGCCACGTGCACCATACGGTCCGATTGGGTCTGGATACTCCAAAATCAGGCTTTCCACATGTTCAGGGATGTCTGCAGAGGTCGGAATAAGGTATGTCGAGAGCTCTTTGGTCAGCGTTTTGCCCTCTTGGGTGATGAAGTTCTCCATAAGAGTGTATCCGGCGGCTTGCACAACCCCGCCCTCAATTTGACCTTCGACCAGGCTGGGGTTGATCGCCTTCCCGACGTCGTCTGCGCATATAACGTTCTTGAGCCTAATTTCACCTGTTTGCGTATTAACCTCAGCTAAAACCGCTTCTGCAACATAGCCATAAGCAAAATTGGGGTAGCAATGCCCATCGGTCTTATCCATAGGAGAAGTTGCCGGCGGGCGGAATACATAGTCTCCTACTGCTGGCCGATCGCCGGCCTGCCAGCGCTCTAGCGCCTGCTTGGCTGCGCCCAGGATCGAGTTGCCGGACATAAAGGTCATGCGTGAAGCCGAAACGCTGCCAGA
>LDZT01011147.1_pt1 | contig 14629 bp, 11 predicted proteins | sample 615521 | NCBI WGS metagenome assembly LDZT01 (sample SAMN03408292, study PRJNA278302) | terrestrial metagenome | isolation source: oil reservoir sample SB1 | place: USA: Alaska, North Slope, Schrader Bluff formation | collected 2011-09
AACGGGGCCGTACGCGCCGGACAATCAGAGGTGAGGTTCCCTTGAACCCCGACTCTTGAAAAATGTGGGATATTCAGAATACTGTTCTTCCGGGTAAGTGCTTAGTACCGCTGGAAGTCGCTTCTCGGTCTCGGAGGCCGGGCCTCGTCGATCTTTAAGGTGCGGCCTTCAAATACTGTGTTGTTCAGGGCTTCCTTTGCTGCCTCAGCCTCTTCTGGGCTGGACATCTCAACAAACCCGAACCCTTTGCGCTCGATGACTCTGACGTCACTTACCGTCCCATACTGGCCGAATAAGTCTTTCAACTGTTCTTCATTTACCGAGTAGGTGAGGTTGCCGACGTACAGCTTGCTGCTTTCCATTCAAAGATCCTCTTCACCCATGTACGCTCAAACCTTAATTACCCTTCGGAGGAAAACCCGGGCAGCGGTTTGGGGGCAACTCACCCGATACGGGGACGCATTTGCTGATATACTTGCGCTTTCTAAGAGACCATTCACCGCCCTTGATCCTGGATTTTAGACCGGATATCTTCTTGAACCGGGGTGCCGTCTCAGGAGTACGCTGCGTCGGGCATGGTATTCTCCGGCCAGAGGGGGGACATCGTGCATACTCTCAGGCAGGTCTCCCTCGTGCCCCTCACCGGGGGGCATATGATTTGCGGCCGGCGCCCCGCCGTATCGTCCGGGGTGCCGGAGGATAGTTCACTCTGTCGCACATAAGGGCGGGGATCACGTTGAGCAGGGTTCCCGGTCCTGATAACCCGGGAGCGCCCTGCATCTCCCGGACTCTCCCCGCCGGATCCCGGTTGCGCGGGTGTTCCCGGGACAGATACTTTAATGGTCGCTCGGGTCATTGGTATACACCTCTAGTAAATATCAGGCGGATTGCGCCGCCGCCTGTTATGGAGTTGATTAACTGACGAATACACGAGGATCACAGAACAACGAGAGTGAAGAGATCGTACGCGTACGATTACCGAAGAACCGAAACCGGGAGATATTTGCCCGGGCCGACCTGATGCTCGGGGCAAACCACATCCGTGTCCGCTGTGAGGACGGCGTCACACGCACAGGGCGCATCAAAGGCAAGATCAAGAAGCGACTCTGGATACGCGAAGGCGATCTCCTGATCGTCGTTCCCTGGAGTTTCCAGGACGAAAAATGCGATATCGTCTACCGCTACATCAGGCCCCAGGTAGACTGGCTCAAGAAGCACAACTATCTCAGCCAATAATTCCTGCATTTCTTTGCCGGCCTCCCGCAGGGCCCCGCACCAGAGCGGAGGTGGGCACACTCCGGGATTCCTCCTTCCCGGCGATACTTTATTTCCGCGAATCCTGGTTGATGGCGTCGACCAGGTTGGCCGCGAGATCGGTATGCACCAGTATGAATGTTCTGCTCACCGACGCCGTCACGCTCGCCGTTATCTGCATGGTGAGCATGAGGAGCCGCATGGCGTCCTGAATCGTCCCTCCTTCCCACATCCCCTGGATGCACTGGTTGGCAATCCGCTTCGTAACCTCGTTTCCCAGCACCACGAAGTTGCTTGCCCTGCCCCTCTGCGTTACCCGCAGCCGGGAATCGATCGCCTCGGCGATTGCGTAACTTCCTGCCGTAGCGTACAGCCTCTTCCTGCGGGTTACCGGCCCCTCCGTCTCGGTCACCTCGCCGATGAGCACCCCGCCCTGCTGCGAGACCTTGGCTTTATCGTCTCTGACCCGGATTGTCACGCCAATCTCGTCCGCCCGCTCCGCGAGTTCGGTATCGGACGTGATTGAGCCGCTATAGAGCTCGCGTTCCAGCTCTTCGATGCAGGGATCGTCCCCCTCAAATGCGATCTCCCGCATATCCCCTGCCATCACGGTGGCCTGTCTTCCGATGAATGCGATCACGAGAGTGAAACGAGGCCTCGCATCCGCTGACGAGGCAACCCGGAAACGGGTCGCAAAGACTGGCGGGATGGCGCCGCATACTGAACGGGGGCTCAAGGCAGCTTCCCGCGAGACCCGGCGGCGGGTCGCGAGAGCCGGAGGCAGGGCTCCGCACGAAGAGCGGGGACTCCAGGCTGCACCGGAGGCGACCCGGAAGCGGGTCTCGCGAAGAGGCGGCCGGCCTTCAGCCGTCCCGAAGCGCTCCCGGTAGGTCTCCGGGCACGTTACGGAGCTCAGTCGCTTCCGTCCCCGATTTTTCCCTGCACCCGCGGTTTCCAGACCGTCGCCCGGGGTTTCGCCGCTGCCGGAGTCCGGGCATACTCCGTCCCGGCGGCCTTCAGGAGAGACGGGTAGTAGCGGGCGATGTACTCCTTCACCATCCGGCGGGACGAGAACCGGGGGCCGTTGCTCTTGATCGACTCCTTCATCATCTTCACCCAGCCGTGGGGGACGTCGTCGATGGAGCGGTTGTAGTAGAGCGGGACGACCTCCTTCTCCAGGAGGTCGTAGATCGCCGCGGCATCGACGGCATTCCTCCCGCCGCAGGTCGTCGCCTTGTTCCCGAACGCCCAGCCGTTTCTGCCGTTATAGCCCTCGGTCCACCATCCGTCCAGGATGGAGAGGTTCAGCACCCCGTTTAACGACGCTTTCATGCCGCTCGTGCCGCTCGCTTCCATCGGGGGCAGCGGGTTGTTTAACCAGACGTCGACGCCATGCACCAGGTATCGGGCCACCTGCTCGTTGTAGTCCTCAATGAACGCGACACGCCCTCCGAACTCGGGCTGCTGCGTGTAGCGGTAGATCTGCTGGAGCACCTGCTTTCCCTCGTTGTCGGCCGGGTGGGCCTTGCCGGCGAAGACGATCTGAACGGGATACCACGGATTGTTCAGGATGCTCTTTAACCGTTCCAGGTCCTCGAAGACGAGATGCGCCCGCTTGTAGGTCGAGAACCGTCGGGCAAACCCGATCGTCAGGACGGAGGGGTTGAGGAACGCCCCCTCGGCAGCGGGGTTTTGCGCTCCGCCGCGGTGCGCGGTCCACTTTATCCGCTCCCGCTCCCGGATCCGGTTGAGGAGTTTTGCCTTCAGCCAGAGATGGACGTGCCAGAGTTCGGCGTCCGGGACCTCGTCGATGAGTTCCCATACCACCGGGTCGTCGTGCTCCGAGAGCCAGTCGGGAGAGGTCGGCCCGATGTACCGGTCGTAGATCTCCTTCATCCGGGGGTTTAACCAGGTAGGCACATGGACGCCGTTCGTGACGTAGTCGATCGGCACCGTCGCCCGGGGCCCGGGCCACAGGCACTTCCACATATCGCAGGCGACGGCCCCGTTTGCGCGCGAGACGCCGTTGTGGTGCGCCGACGCACGCAGGGCGAACGCGGTCATGTTGAAGCCTGCCGCGGGGCTCTCCGGGTGGACTCCGAGCTGCAGGAACCTGGTCCGGTCGATGCCGAGCGCCGTGTAGTAGGTCTTGAAGTAGCGGTCGATGAGGTCGACGGGGAAGACGTCGTGGCCCGCAGGGACGGGCGTATGCGTGGTGAAGACGGACGTTGCCTGCACCTCATCGAGCGCCGCCTCGAACTCCATCCCCCGCTCGACCCGCTCCCGGACCCGCTCGAGCAGCGCAAACGCCGGGTGGCCTTCGTTTAAGTGCACCGCCGCGTATGCGATGCCGAGGGCGTGGAGCACCTTCCGGCCGCCGATGCCGAGCACGATCTCCTGCCGGAGGCGCTGATCCTGGTCGCCCGCATAGAGCCGGGACGATATGCCCCGGTTGTGGGAGTCGTTGCAGGGAATGTCCGTATCCAGGAGGTAGAGCGGTATCCTGCCGACCTGGACTTTCCGGACGGCGACGTAGATGGGCGGGTCGATATGCGGGACGCGGACCACCAGGTCTTCGCCGTCGGAATCAAGCACCCGGGTTATGGGCGCTGCATCGCGGTCGAGCGGTTCGGTGATGCCCTCCTGCCAGCCGTCGGAGTCGATCTGCTGGTGCAGGTAGCCCTGCGAGTACAGAAAGCCGACGGCAACCATCGGGAGGCCGAGGTCGCTCGCCTCTTTTAAGTGGTCGCCAGCGAGGAACCCGAGCCCGCCCGCGTAGATGGGGAGCGAGTGATGGAGCCCGTACTCTGCTGAGAAGTAGGCGATCGTCAACGGGCGGCCGCCGGAGTACTCCTCGGAGAACCAGGTCCCGGTGGCGCTCATGTACTTCCTGAACCGGCGCAGGATGACGTCGTAGCGGTGGCAGTAGGCAGGGTTCTCCGCCGCCCGGCTCAGGAATTCGGCCGGCATCTCGCGGAGCATCCGGACCGGGTTGTGACCGCTCGCCTTCCACGCCTGCCGGTTCAACTGCTTGAAGAGTATCCGGGCCTCCGGGTTCCAGCTCCACCAGAGGTTGTATGCCAGGTCGACGAGCCCGGAGAGCCGCTCCGGGATGTGGTCGAACCGATCGTGTATGGAATTCTCCATGAATTCTGTCCCCTTTTGGATGGTGTACTGTCCATGTTTATTATTATATATGTTTGCTTATTTTTGAAATGGGCTGAAAAAACGGAAAATAGCCGCTGATATTGGGATTTCTGAGAGTGGTGTGGATCAGGGCGGCTGTCCCGGCATACGGGGTGCCGGGCATCTGCGGGATACCCGAAAGGGGGTGGAGGGGGGCCCCCGGGTGCTGGAGTTGCTCGGCCATCTCCTGTGATCCCTGTCACGGGGGTGGCCAGCGCGACGGCGATGGGGGTGGGTCTGAGATGGGGGGTCAGAATTTTGTGCAGGAAATGGACGGTGAGTGTTGCCCCTTGACTGTGGTAGTTTAGAGGGCGATGTTCCGGAGCGGGAACATCATCTGGTGCAAGTTGCAGTCGGCGAATCCTCAAAATGAGGGAAAGGCCCGATCCAGCGGACCGTGGGAGAATCGCCATTGGGGGCGGGGCTGACGGGGAGGGGGAGACCCCCTCCCCGCGAGGTGATATCCCCACGGTCCACTTGCAGGGGCATGCCCGGGGCGATTCCTCGTCCCGGGTCGATGCTTCCCTATTCATGCCCTATTCAACAGAACTGAAATTTCGTAGTTTCGCGTGAAGCAATCCAGGGTGCAGATCGGGATCCTCCTCCGCACCTGCGGTGCTCATGCTCCGGCCCTATGGCCCATCGCACCCCGCCCCTGAGGGCGGGGGCAGTGCGTGATGATTCTCCCACGGTCCAGTGTGTCGGACATTTTTTCATATACGACGGGCAAGGAGACCACCGGTTTCAACCGGGGGTAGTTGACTGTCTCTTGGCTGGTGTATCTTAGCGGTAATCGAAACCCATTTTTCGACCCCCCCTCACCCTCTCCCGTAGATCCCCGTGACCCCGGCAAACTCCTGCATGGCCTCTTCCCCCATCTGCTCCGGCCGGAGCCGCCACTCCCAGTTCCCCTCCCCCGTGCCCGGCCGGTTCATCCGCGCCTCCTCGCCGAGGCCGAGGACGTCCTGCATCGGAATGATGACGGTATCGGCAGGGGAGAGCATCGCGAGGCGCATGAGGATCCGGTGTATCTCTTCCGCGCTCACGTGGCCCCCGATGTAGCGGAACACGAGGTCCTTCTGGTCGCCGGGGACCTCGTGCTCGAACCAGCCCCGGACCGTGTTGTTGTCGTGCGTCCCCGTATAGGCGACGCAGTTCTTCGTTATGTTGTGGGGCGCATGAGGGTTTCTTGCGACGTCGCCGGCGAACCCGAAGGTCAGGATCTTCATCCCCGGGAATCCGAAGTGGCCCATCATCTCGTGGACGTCGGAGGTGATGTAGCCGAGGTCCTCGGCGATGATCGGGAGGCACGACCTGCTTCTCGCAAGCAGGGTGAAGAGGTCCCGGCCGGGTGCGTCGACCCAGCGCCCGTTCCGTGCGGTCTCTTCACCGGGAGGCACCTCCCAGAACTGCACGAATCCCCGGAAGTGGTCGAGACGCAGCCGGTCGACGAGGGTGAGGGTGCGGTCGATCCGGCTCTCCCACCACGTGAATCCCTGCTCCCGGTGCGCATCCCAGTTGTAGACCGGGTTCCCCCAGAGCTGCCCGGTCTCGCTGAACACATCCGGGGGAACGCCCGCGATAGCGGCCGGTTTCTTCTGCTCGTTCAGTTTGAAGAGCCCCGGGTTCGCCCAGAGGTCGACGCTGTCGTAAGTGAGGTAGATCGGGATATCCCCGATGATCTGGATGTAGCGCTCGCGGCAGTGGTTCTTGAGCACCTTCCACTGGCGGTCAAAGACGTACTGGAGGAACTTCTCCCGGAAGATCCGATCGGCGAGCTCCGTACCGTGCTTCCGCAGCGCTTCCTGGTGCCGGTCCCGGATCCCGGACGGCCAGTCGCCCCATTCCTTCCCGGAAAACCGCTCCTTGAGGGCGACGAAGATGGCATAGTCGTCGAGCCATGAGACGTTGCCGGCCGCGAACTCCTTGTAATGGAAGTCAGGGCCGCGCTCTTTGAACCGCTCGAACGCCCGGTTAAAGAGGCCGTTCTTGTAGTCGAGAACCGCCTGGTAGTCGACCCGTTCCTCGGGGAAACCGGGAGGGTTCCCGATATCCTCCGGGGCGAGGAGGCCGTCGCCAGCCATCTGCTCGGGGCTGATGAGCCAGGTGTTCCCGGCAAACGCCGAGGTGCTCTGGTAGGGCGAGTTGCCGAACGCCGGGCACGTCGGGTTGAGGGGGAGGATCTGCCAGTAGCGCTGTCCGGCGCCGGCGAGGAGGTCTACGAACCGGTGCGCCGCCGGCCCGAGGTCGCCGATGCCGTACGCCGACGGCAGGGACGTGATGTGCAGGAGAACCCCGCTGCCCCGCCGGTTCATGCTCCGCCCCTCCTTACGCCACCTTCACGCCGAGGCATGCCGCCGCCCTCCTGAAGGCCTCCGCCCACCGTTCTGCATCCCCATCACCCCGGCCAGCACGCTCCCGCATTCCAAAATAGCGCCCGCGCATCCCGATGCAGAGGTTCTGGCTCTCCCAGAGGGAGAGCGTCAACGGAAAAACTTTCGTACATCTAACGGTGCGGACGATCTCCTCGAGCGGAGCCGGGTCACCGGGCCGGGCCGCCGCCGCCTGCAAAGAGAGCGCGATCCGCCTGCTCGCCGCCTCCCCGAGGCCCGCAAGATCGGGCGCAAGGTCCCGGGCTCTCATCTCCTCTGCGAGCGCGAAAAATCGATCCGGGTCGGTGCACCCCCCTCCGAGCATCGCGAGCAGCCGCTCGGTGCAGGCATGCGCCAGAAGATGGGCGGCGGCTCCCGGCGCAGGGATCCCGAGGTCGTCGAGCACGCCGATCAGCGCTGCCGCGTCACGGTAGACCGCACAGACGGCCTGCCCGATCCCGGGGGCGGTCCGGCGGGCGATTGTCCGCCGCTCCTCGTCGGAGAGGTCGGACGCGGTGTAGACCCGGGTAAAGGCCCCGGCTACGGCGCCTGCGGGGTCGGGCCCCATCATCCCCACCCACACCGTCCGGAGCCCCTCATCGTCGCCGGGCTCGAGCACGCCAGAGAAAACACGGTCTATTCCGGCGAAGAGTGCGACCGCATCGAGGAGCGCCTCATCGCCCGTCGCCCGGGCCCGAACCCGGACGGTCCCGAGGAGGCGGCGCCAACCCCCCGCGTCCGACCGGTAGCGCCAGTCTCCGTGAACGGCATACATCCCCGACGCGACCGCAGGGGGTTCGATGTCGAAGAGCGCGTAGAGGGCGGCTCCTGCCCCGATCCGGGCAAGGTCCGCCGCCGCCGGCCGGACCAGTGCTTCGTACACCTCCGCACCGGTCGTATACTCCGGGTCGTTTGCCGGGGCACGGCGGAGGATACCGATGAACGCCGGCTCGAGGTCGAGCCCGATGGTCTGCAGGGCAAGGTCCATCGCCCGCTTCGCGTGCCGCATCACCTGGACGCTCCCCGGCTCTGCGATATCGTCGAAGAACCAGCCGCAACTCGTCTGCATCAGCATCGCCTGCCGTTCCAGCTCAAGGAGAGCAAGCACCCGCCGCCGCTCGTCGGGAGAGAGGCTCCCGGGCGCGTGCCGCGAGAAGAACGCCGCCATGGCCTCGTCGGACCACCGGGAAAGGACGAGGCCGACAGCGTCGTCCCGTGCCTCCGCGGGATCGCGGACGTGCGCCGCCATCTCCTCCGCGACCCGGGGGGCGAGAGCATCCCGGACCATGACGATGGCTTCCCGGAGCGGGCCGCGCCATGCCTGCGACCACCCCGGGTGTGTCCCGCTATGGCACCCGCACTCCCCTTGCCAGCGCCCGACGCCGTGCGTGCAGCTCCAGGACGTCCTCTCCCGGACGGCGACCTCGTGCGTGGGCGGGTGAGCGGCGAGGTACTCGGCGTAGACCGTGAGGCGTGCGTCGCCGCCCTCCTCAATGGTGCGGAGGCAGTAGGCGAGCGCCATCTCCCCGAACGCGTGGTGATGGCCGTAGGTCTCCCCATCGGTCGCGATATGCACGAGTTCCGGGCGCTCGCTCCCCCGGGAGAACGCGCCGAGCAGCCGCCCGGCGAACCGCCGCCCGTCGGAGAGGAGGTCGCCGAACGCGACGTCGCGGGCAATCGCCCCGTCGTAGAAGAAGACCGCGATGCTTTGCCCGGAGGGGAGGCGGCAGAGGTAGGGCATTGTCGTATCGACCAGGCCACCGGAGACGTCCGTCCAGTCCTCCGCCCCGATCGGCCGCACTCCGGCGGCCTGGTGGGGGGCGAGAACCGTGAACCGGATCCCCGCCCCGGCCATCAGGTCCAGGGACTCAAGGTCGACCGCCGTCTCCGGGAGCCACATCCCTTCGGGAGCCCGGCCGAACCTTGCTGCAAAGTCGCGGACCCCCCAGGTGACCTGGGCTTGCTTATCCCGCCGGGTTGCCAGCGGCATGATGAGGTGGTTGTAGCAGCAGGCGATCGCGGACCCGTGGCCGGCGTAGCGCTCCCGGCTCTCCCGGTCGGCCTCGATGATTGCCCGGTAAACCCCCGGGCGGTGCCGCTCAAGCCAGGCAAGAAGCGTCGGGGCGGCCGTGAAGCTGATCCGTGAATAGGTGTTTACGACTTCCACGATCATGCCGTCCGCGTCAAGGATGCGTGCGGCAGTGTTCGGGGCGTAACACTCCGCGGCCACCCGTTCGTTCCAGTCGTGGTATGGAGCGGCGGACCGCTGGACCCCCACCTCCCCGAGCCAGGGGTTCTCCCTTGAGGGCTGGTAGAAGTGGCCGTGGATGCAGACGGCACGGTCCACGGTCACGCCCCCTCGGGAGCGAAGATGACTGCGCCGAGCGGGGGCAGGGTGAGCGGGAGGGACCACGGCCGGCCGTGCACCGGGACCGGCTCCGCCTCCACCCCGCCGAGGTTCCCGACACCGCTCCCGCCGTACTCGACCGCATCGCTGTTGAGCACCTCCTTCCAGAACCCGCCGAACGGGACGCCGACCCGGTAGCCGTAGCGCGGCACCGGGGTGCAGTTGCAGGCGACGAGGGCGACTTCGTCGCCTGAGTGTCCCCGCCGCAGGTAACTGACGATGCTCTTCTCCACGTCCGAGAAGTCGACCCATTCGAACCCCTCCGGATCGGCGTCCCGCTCGTGGAGGGCGGGCATCCGCCGGTAAAGGTGATTTAAGTCGGTGACCCACCGGAGGAGCCCCCGGTGGGAAGGATACTGCAGGAGGCCCCATTCAAGCCCGGTATCATGGCTCCACTCCGACCACTGCCCGAACTCACCGCCCATGAAGATGAGCTTCTTGCCCGGATGCGTGAACATGTAGCCGTAGAGGAGGCGGAGGTTCGCCCGTTTCCGCCACTCGTCGCCGGGCATCTTTCCTGCGAGCGAACCCTTCTCGTGGACGACCTCGTCGTGCGAGAGGGGGAGGATGTAGCGCTCCCGGAACGCATACCATATGCTGAACGTCAGGAGGTCGGGCCGGTACTTCCGGAAGACCGGGTCGAGCACGAAGTAGTCCAGGGTGTCGTGCATCCAGCCCATGTTCCACTTCAGGTCGAACCCGAGCCCCCCGGTCGCGGTCGGGGCGGTCACCCCCGGCCAGGAAGTCGCTTCCTCGGCGATGACAAGCACGTCGGGGAAGTTTGCGTGGACCGTGTCGTTCACCTTCCGGAGGAACCCTATCGACTCGAGGTTCTCCCTCCCGCCGTAGACGTTCGGTATCCACTCCCCGGCGCTCCGCGCGTAGTCGAGGTAGAGCATCGAGGAGACCGCATCCACCCGGAGGCCGTCCGCGTGGTAGCGCTCGAGCCAGAAGAGGGCGCTGCTCAGAAGAAACGACCGGACCTCGTTCCTGCCGAGATTGAAGATGTAACTCTTCCACTCGGGGTGGTAGCGCTGGCCGGGGAGAGCGTGCTCGTAGAGATGCGTACCGTCGAAGTAGGAGAGCCCGTAGCCGTCGGAGGGGAAATGGGACGGCACCCAGTCGAGGAACACCCCGATCCCCCGCTGATGAAGATGTTCGATAAGGTGCATGAAGTCCTGGGGGGTGCCGTACCTGCTCGTCGGGGCAAAGTAGCCGAGCGTCTGGTAGCCCCAGGAGGCGTAGAACGGGTGCTCCATGACGGGGAGGAACTCAACGTGAGTAAACCCGGCTTCAAGCATATATTCGGCGAGCTCGGTCGCCAGCTCCCGGTAGTTCAGAGACCGGTTCTCCTCCTCCGGCACCTTCCGCCACGAGCCGGGGTGCACCTCGTAGACGGATATTGGAGCGTCCGGGGTGTTATCCTCCTCCCGGCAGCGCATCCACGCCCGGTCCCGCCAGACATAGGCGAGGTCCCAGATGATGGACGCGGTCTTTGGCGGGATCTCCCAGAAGTATGCGAACGGGTCGCCCTTCTCTACGGAATAGTCGTTGTACCTGCTTTTGATATGGTACTTGTAGAGCGTTCCGTGGCCGATATCCGGGATAAACCCTTCCCAGATGCCGGAGTCGTCGCTCCGTGCCTGGAGCGGATGCCGGCCCGCCGTCCACCCGTTGAAATCCCCGATGACCGAGACTTCCGCGGCGTTCGGCGCCCAGACCGCAAAGCGGTGATGAGGCTCCCGGTCTTCGTGATATCGGGTAGCACCTGCTGCATATTCTCACCCTCCCGGCCGGGTATCGCCGCTGGAGAGAATTCTCCTGTAGACGCCGAGCATCCTCTCCGTGACGACGCCCCACTGGAACTTCTCTATCACTTTCCTGCGGCCGGCCCTCCCGAGTTTCTGCATGTAGGCCGGGTCGTCGATGAGGTGGCAGATCCCCCAGGCGATCGAGTCCGGCCGGACGGGAACCTTGATGCCGTTTACGTAATTATCGATATTCTCGGAGAGCCCCCCGACATCGGTCGCGACGACGCAGCGCTCCGCGCTCCAGGCCTCCGTGAGGACGAGCCCGAACGGTTCGTTTCTGCTCGGTACGGCGACGAGGTCGCAGGCGTTCAGGAGCCGGATATGGTCCTCATCGGAGACGTAGCCGAGGAACTGCACGGGAAGACCGTGCGCCATCCCCTCCAGGTAACCGCGCATATCCCCGGTGCCGGCGAAGAGGAACTGCACGTCCCAGCGTTTGGCGAGGATCTCGGGTATGGCCTGCATCAGGAGGTCGGGTCCTTTCTGGTAGGTGAGGCGCCCGACGAAGAGGACGACGGGCGCGAGCGGGTGGATGCCGTAGCGTTTCTTCACCTCGCCCGGGTCGACCTGAGTATGATAAGTGTCGGGGTCGATCCCGTTCGGGATGACGGTGACCTTCCATTCGGGGACGTTGTAGAGCCACATTACTTCGGTCTTCGTCGAGTTCGAGACGGTTGCGACCGCCTTTGCGATGTAGCCCCCGTACCACTCTTTGCCGGATATCTCCTGGAACTCCCACCAGCCCCCGAAATTCCCCCCGTGCCGCCCGTATTCGGTGGAGTGGAAGGAGAGGACGGTGTTCCTGCCGCGGAGGGTGTGCAGGGCCTCGACGAGGTGCCAGTCGTGGAAGTGCAGGATGTCGAATGGCGGGGCGTCATGGGCGCGGAACGCATCCACGAGCATGTTGCTCATGGTCCTGCAGTACTCGATGATGTTGTCGCCGAAAGGCAGGCAGTAGTGGTAGTGGACATTGTTGATCAACGCATCGTCCCCCTCTCCCCGCGTGAAGAAGTGGACCTCGTGCCCCTTCCGGGCGAGGTTCTCGGCGAGGTGGGTCGCCGCCGGCGCAAGGCCGCCCACCTTGAACGTGGAGTGGAGCGACTCCCAGCAGAAGAATGCTAACTTAAGCGTTTCCATAGTTTGTGGATCCTCTTCTGAATCATCGTTCGGAGTCTCGTGCGGTCGGAGATACCCCAGATCTTCTCCGCCAGTTGCGTATCGCCGATGACCTGGGCGATCCAGCGGTTAAAGTCCTCCCGCTCCACGTGGTACCGGATGACATCGTCCGGGACAAACTCGAGCATATTTGCGAGTTCCTGGAGACTGTGGGCGGCGTACCCGGCCGGCCGGTCATATGACGAGAAGTAGAATGCCTTATCCGGGGGGACGCAACGGAGCGAGAGAGCGGCCCTGGGTGACGAGGCGATGGCTGCAGACCGCTCCTCGGCGTGCGAGAGGATCCGCATAAATGAGGCGAAGTAGTCGTAGGTCGCCTGGTGGCTGACGGCGTGGAGCGGTTTTCCGCACGAGGTCGAGCGCATGGCCATCCGGCGAATATGCTCGGTCTCAAGGAGGCAGCGCCAGACCTCCGCGTCTGTCACCAGGCCCCCGGCCTCCTCGAGCGCCTCGATGGCGGACTGCTGCATGATGGTCCTCTGCCGGCCCTGCAAGCCGGTCGGCTCGCCGGTCTCCCCGATCTCCTCGTGCGGTGGAAGCCGGGCGGCGTCTGAGGGGCGTATGGTCTCTATCCCCTCCGCGGCGAGGGCGGACGGGAGCGCACGCAGGAACTCCAGGATGCCCGCCTCGGGGCCGATGAAGTCCCCGAAGATGCGGTAGTCGAGGAAGAGCGTGATGCAGTCGCCGGGAGAGGCGGCGAGCCACCCCGCGTACCGGTCGGCCGTGAGAGGCCCGCCTCTGCGGTGGCCGGGGTGATCGGGTAGTCGGTATGCGCAAACGTAGTCGGCGTGACCGAGAAGTGCTCCTTCATCAGGTCCCGGTGCATGCGGACCTCGTCCACGAACTCCGTGAGGTCGGAGAACCGCCCGGCGACGCTGTGGTAGTAGGTCCCGGCGAGGACTTCGGCGTTCCGGTGGGTTGCCGCACGGGAGAGAAGTTCGAGCATCTCCGGGTACCACTGCTCGAGGCGCTCCACAACCACCCCGGAGATGCTAACGGCACACTTCAGCCCGTCATCGAGAAGATCGAGGAGGATCTCCGTCGTCGGCGTGAAGGAGCGGTCGATGACCCGTCCCAGGTCCTCCTTCGCGTCCGGGTTAAAGTAACTCTCTTTTGCGTTTCTCTTTCCCTTCACCACGTCAGGTTGAAATCTGGGATTGAGGGAGCAGGGATAGTGAATGTCGAATCCCAGACAGACCGCCGGTGGATTTGAGCCCTCGTCTGTCATCGGTGGTAGTTGGCTGTTTCCGTATATAAATGTCGTCGAACCGGAATACCCGCGGATCCTCAGGCCCCTTCCGTGCTCCGATACTCGGGAAATTGGCAACCGTCATCCCCGGAGCGGATCGAGGCATTCTGGTGCCTGCGCGGAGAGCAAAATGACGGGATGCTCCGCGTTACTGGCCGTATTCGCATATCCGGATGGGGCCGCATCCCGCGATCCTGCCGCAACGCTCGACCGCTGGCACGACCCCCGTCTTCGAGACTTAAACAGCGTCTTTTTGATCACTAGGTGCCAGAATCAATAATTTCAATCTCACCCCTCCTCAATTCTTTGCATAATTAAAGCCAGAATATCAACCGATATACCACAGGATTTGAAAATATCCAGGGGCCATCTCCCGGCAAATACCTGACCACCTGGGCGATTAACCGGCTTATAGATCCGGAGAGCGCAACCCAGCTTGATGCGTGGGTCAAGTCGACGATCCTCTCTGACCTCACGGGAATGGATCCACTCGATTTTTCAAAAGATGCGTATCTTCAGTCACTTGATGCCATCTGTTCCAAGTCAAAGAAAACTCAGCGTATCCAGAGTCATATTCCGTTCATTGAGGCTGAACTCTACCAGAAATGGCGTACCATTCATCCTCTTCCTGACCAGAGCCCAGAAACCATCGCCTATGATCTCACCACCATTCCAACGTATGGTAAGGAGTGCCCACTGATCGAACCCGGTAGTAAAACTCATGAAACACAGTTGAATCAACTGAATCTCTCTGTGATAACGTCATACTTTGATTCGTATCCAATCGCACATTTTGTTCATCCCGGCAGTTTTCATTCGATCACGACCATTCCTGATCTGATGATCCGTCTCAGGGAGATGATGGTCCCGCAGGGAACCATTGTCTGGGACAGAGGGTACACAACCACGGCTGAGATCGGTCGTGTCGAGAAGGAGGGATGGAAACTTGTCTGTGGCGTGACAAAGAGGACAAAGGAGGCGAAGAACCTTATTGCACGGACTGAACCTCCGATTGATCCGGATCACCTGGTGCCGACCCAGTGTATGAATATCTATGCCGAGAAGGTTGATACTCCACTCTTTGGCAGGAAAGGATCCGTTGTGGTCTACGTGAACACTGAGCGAAGAATGCGGGAGAGAAAATCCAGAAACTGTGCAATCTATCAGATATCTG
>LDZT01008718.1_pt1 | contig 14619 bp, 12 predicted proteins | sample 615521 | NCBI WGS metagenome assembly LDZT01 (sample SAMN03408292, study PRJNA278302) | terrestrial metagenome | isolation source: oil reservoir sample SB1 | place: USA: Alaska, North Slope, Schrader Bluff formation | collected 2011-09
AGAACTGCCGTTACTTGAATTTAATAACTCTATTGCAGCATTATCGGTCACAACAACCAGTCGATCGACACCCTCGTCTACTACCACCACATTGCTTGCACCTCCTAACACAATATACTCTAATTGTTTTTGGATACAGTACCTTAACAATTCTACTAAATCATTAAGATTAGTTATCTTAACCAGAGCTTTTGCAGGTCCACCTACTTTGAAGTAAGTAATTGAAGACAGCGGAAAGTTCCGCTCAAATTTCAGTTGAGGAAACTGTGACTCAAGCTTAATTATTTGCGCTTCATCTAGCATGCATATGTTTAAAAATTGGTGATGAACTTTATCGCTTCACAAATCACAGAGTATTTAAACTTATTTGTACTCTGCACTTTTGATAGTTCCCATTGATTCTGGAGGCCAATAACGGAAAAAGGCCTTCCCAACAATTGCTGACTTGTGAATCGGTCCCCAAGCTCTAGAGTCACTGGAATAAGGCCTATTGTCTCCACTCACGAAATACTCGTCACCACTAAGAGTTATAGAACGATTCCGAGTATACTCCCCAGCATCGGTTGAGACAGATGAGTCGATGTACTCCTCCTCCAAAAGATTCGAGTTAATGTAAAAATTTCCATTTTTGACCTCAATGGTTTCATTGGGAAGAGCAATAATTCTTTTAATGAAATCACAGCCAGTTCCCTGAGGACAGTTAGCGCTAGAGGGAGCATGAAAAACAACTACGTCTCCTCTTTGAGGAGTTCCGAATCGATAACTGATCTTATCGGTCAGAACATAATCTCCACTTTTGAAGTTAGGTTCCATCGACTTTCCATTTACTTGATGTGGCTGAAGTAAAAATAAATAAACAACTAAAAAGATTGAAAGAGCTATCACTAACGTTTCGAAAATATCTAAAACGAAGTTTGCAATTAATCTAAAAATGTTTTTCATATTCTCCTTGTACTAATAAATCTGAGCCCCATTTGCTCAAAATATCACTCAATCATTATAAATGCATTTATCAAAAAGAGCTAATTTCAGTATAATCGCTCATAAGTCATAGCGCTATTATCTACTATCCTTAAATATGGGCTATACCAAAAAAGTCATTTCCGGATTCTCTTGGGACACTTTGTTAAAAATTAGTACTTACTTTTTAACTGTAATAAAAATCTACGTCCTAGCTAGAATTTTATCCCCCTCAGATTTTGGTGTCTTTTCCTTAGTGGTGATTGCACTCGGTTTAAGTGAAGCCATGACTCAAACTGGAATTAATCTCACTATTATTCAATCTAAGCACTCGGTTGAGTATTTCCTTAATACAGCCTGGGTCATTGCTATTGGTCGAGGATTTCTGATAGGGGTATTGATGATCATTTTAGGTTATTTGATGAGTTTGTTTTACAGTCAACCTTCATTGACAATAATGGTCGCCCTTGCAGCTTTGGTACCAACAATCAAGGGATTCATCAATCCCTATGTCGTGACTCTCCATAAAAATATGCTCTATTCTCGAGATGTTTTGTATAGATTTTTTGTTCAAGCAACTTTAATTCTTGGAACACTTCTTTTAGGCTTGTGGCTGAGAAATGTTTACGCATTGATATTGGGAATGGTGTTTGCCGCTTTAATTGAAACACTTTTATCTTTTGCAATTTTCAAGATAAGACCAAAATTTGAGTTTGTGCCTTCAAGAGCAAGAATTATTTTTGATAATGCTCGATGGTTATCGATAGGGTCATTTTTGCATTATTTAGTAGAGAATATTGATGACTTTTTAATTGGAGCCATCACCAACACTCACTCCCTGGGCTTATACCATAATGCCTATAGTTTGACTCACAAAGGTAGTTATGATATTTCGAAATCGGTCCATTACGGCACTATCCCTGTTTACTCAAAATTGGTGGCAGAGAAGAGTAGACTAAAAATCGCATTTCGAAAAACATTGTTTTCAACAACAATTATTACTCTTTTAATTGCCATTCCCATATACTTTTTTAATAGCGAGATTGTCCTTTTTTTGATGGGAGAAACCTGGACTGAGTCTATTCCTTTAATCAGACCACTGATCATGGCTGGAGTAATTCAAGGTTTTTTCATGGTTTGTTACACCATGATGCTGGCTCAGAAAAAATATAAAATGATGAACTATCATCTCATGGGAACCTTAATTCTCATGACAAGTTTAATCATAATCTGTGGTCGACAAACCGGCTTGCTTGGTGCCGTCAACGGCATACTTTATTCTAGGATCGTACTTTTACTACCCATGATCTGGTATGTTTATAACTTCTTTAAGGTAAATTCCTCTGAAAATAATAGGGTGAGATCATGAGCAAAAAGATTGATTCATTCATCAATTCTCATCAAAAGATCTGCCTAAATCTTAGAGGTCTTGTTCTGATCATGGCAGTATTTATGATTAGTTTAGGTCAACTCCAGAGAATTCAGCTTGCAAGAACAGTGGCTTTTTATGGACACGATCTTTTTATAGCAATCTTTATAATTCTCTCAACATTAAACTTGGGAAAAAACTTAACAAGTTTTCAATCAATTATTTCACGCTGGCGCTATTTGTTGATATTTTTATTGTGGTCGGCAATAAGTTTAATAATTAACCAAAATCAAAGTGGCTTTAACATTATTCCATGGTTGTATCTCAGTCGTTTGATTACCTATTTGCTTTTTGCTTTTTTCACCAATGTTTTCTTGAGTCAGGTTCGATGCTTTAGGAAATGGTGGAGAGCGTTATTTTTTTTGATCGTTATTTCTTTTTTAATAGTTGGATTTTTTCAATATCTCCTAATTCCTGATCTGAGATTCTTGGCTCCATCTGGATGGGACGTTCATTACTTTCGTTGGGCAGGAGCCATGCTTGATCCAAACTTCTCTGGCATGATCTTAGTCAACCTATTATTAGTTTGGTTGCTTGCATTTAAAAGTTCGTGCAAAAAGAAGCTATATTTAGGACTTATCTTGATCGTAGCTTTGGCCCTAACCTACTCAAGAAGTGCTTACCTAGCTTTTGGAACAGTTGTTTTGATTATCTTAGCTTTGCCTAAGCAAATGTTTGTCATTTCAAAAAAGGTCTTTATTTTTCTGCTTCTGAGTTTAATAGTTATGATACCTTTATTACCCAAACCCGGAGGTTTAGGAGTTGAGCTTAGAAGAACCGAAACAATTACTAGTAGAGTACAAGTTAATGAAACTGCCATGTCTCAACTCTCTTTACAACAACTGTTGATTGGCAAAGGAATCTTCACACCTAGCATCAACACCGACATCAAAGATCAAGTAATTCATGCTCACTTTCCTGACAATCTATTAGTTTTTTTACTAACCACCACCGGATTGCCCGGATTATTGCTGGCAGCAATTTTTATTACGTCAGAACTTAAAAAAGCATATGTAGAAAAACGAGTAACCTCAATTGTACTGATAACAGGAACATTGGTTCATTCAATGTTTAACCTAACCCTTCTCGAGCCGATAAATTTACTCATTTTACTTTTATGTTTGAATTGGGACAATCTCTCCATGAATGAAAACTGAGGTTAATGATAGTACAATATCTACTAACAAAGTGAAGGAAGTATCACTGATTGTTTCAAGCAAGATATCAAAAAAAAGAAAGCCACATAACTGACAGATATCCAAAAGGTGAATCTCGAAGCAGGTAGTAATTGGTCTAAAAAAGCGAGGTATCAAAAAAAGTGAAGCCACATAACTGACAGATATCCAAAAGGTGAATCTCGAAGCAACCAAAATATAAAAGAGCTTCGCAATTCACCTTTTGGATAGATGGAAGGCCAGGATAGCTCAGTCGGCTAGAGCGACGGTATCGTAAACCGTAGGTCATGGGTTCGAATCCCATTCCTGGCTCATTATTAAATTTGGCTTTTGCCAAATTTAATGATGAATTAGGGGTGAGGATAAGAATCCAAAGGTTCTGCCGTCAAGCGAGCAAGGTTCCGCTTGGCGGAACCAAGCGAGCCTGAGTAATACTGGGAGTCCCGCTAAGCGGGACGAGCAGTGGAATCCCATTCCTGGCTCATTATTAAATTTGGCTTTTGCCAAATTTGATCTTACGAAATGATATTCCTGACTTACGACATCTGCATCTATAAGTGATACAATTAAATCATGTCTCGAAAAAGAGTAACATCACGATTGGCAAACAAACAAAAAAAAGAATTAACCAAGCAATCAATTATTTTGCTAGTTTTATCTATTTTGATAGGCGTCATTTTTTTGGTAATCGTTTTGCCCAATGCAGTCAGATTATTTTTTGAAATTCTTGACGAACAAACTATCTTAGAACAAGACTCGGGTCTCCCGCCCCAACCTCCATTAATTGAGGCTCCACCAACTCATGTTAATAGCTCTAAATTAACTCTATCAGGATTTGCTCAACCAAATACTACCGTCCACCTTCTAGTTAATAATCAAAAAGAAACCTCAGTTGAGATTGATGAAACTGGAGAACTTGAAGTTGAAGTTGCACTTCAAGAGGGTGAAAATCAAATTTCACTTTACGCAACCAATCAAGCCGATACTGAGTCTAGACCCGTCACCTATAACATAACTCTCGACACTAAAGCACCAGAAATAAAAATCGGCTATCCGGAACCAGGACAAACATTTGAGCTTCTGGAAAATCAAACAATCACCATCGAGGGTGAAACAAAACCAAGATCGCAAGTGAACATCAACAATCGAATGGTAATAGCTAACAGTGAAGGCCTGTTCAATTATCGTTACTTTTTATCTGAGGGAGAAAATAAGATTAAAATTAAGGTAACAGATCAGGCTGGAAATGAATCAGAAACAGAAATTTCTGTTTTTTTCAGAGAATAAGTTTTTTACGAATCTTTTACAAACACTCTAATAGATTTTTGGGGTGTTTTACCAAATATGTAGGTTTGACATCAACCAATAATTTTTCATCATCAAATCCCCAAGATACCGCCGCCACATCAATCCCAATTTTCAAACAAGCCTCAACATCTCTAACTTCATCACCTACATACAAAACCTCTCGCTTCATTAATTTTTTCCTCTTGATAAGTTGATTAAGAGCTTTATCTTTTCCAAATAAATGTTTAGATGAAGCGATAAAACTGAACAGCTCGCACTGTTTTGAACTTAAGAAATGATCTACATTTTTCCTACTATTTGATGTCAAAATTCCCTGGTCATAACCCCGTGAATTGATCATCTCAAGCATTTGTAAAACACCCTCCTGCCAGTCAAGTTCAGGTATTTTTTTAAAAACTTCTTCCTGAACTTTTTTATTGATTTTAAAAATTAAAAGAGGCGAAATCTTAAACTCTGTAATAATCTGTTTTAGAGATTTTTTTTTGAAATCACTCAAAGCATATTTTGATAAATGAGTCAAATTGAACTCATCTATTATGGTAGGAAATAAAGATTGAACCAACTTCTCTGAATCAATCAGTGTACCATCAAAATCAAAAATAATTGTTCTGTACATAGAAAATTAGTGTTTATTTCTGTCACTTTAGGTAGCGTTCAAAAACGGTCACCGTTTTAATTAACTTTTACTTGATATATTCAACTCAATTGGTATTTTTACTAAGTGACAGGTAAAATTATAACATGAAAAAAATCCTCATTGCCCAAAATGTAACGGGAAAGCTTGGAGAAAAGGTTCAAGACGTGGCAAAGTAAAATATCAGTGCCAAATTTGTGGTAAGTGGTTCCAGATCAACCGCTCAAGAAAGATTGATAAAAAGTTGCTGCTTAAACTCTCATCTAGATGCTAGAGTGACAAGTCTTAAAGGTTTTGAATCATTCCAACATGCAAAACTATGGCTTAACGCTTACTTCTTAAGAAGAAGAACCAACAAGAGGTTTACTGACTGCAGAGGTAAATTTAAACGTCTCAATGGAAAAACATCATTAGAAATAACCAAAAGACCTGGAGTTACGATTCCCAAATATTTCTAAAAGAAGGTGACCGTTTTTGAACGGTGCCAAAACCAAAATTTTATGAGCGGGTAACGATACGGGGCTTGAATCTGTTTAGCCTGGATGACTATATCAAACACTATCTAGTTTTGCAGTTGAACCAATAAAAGAGCATTTAAACATAGATTCATTTGCTTCCTTAAATAGCTAGAAGCAGGAGTCATGAATTTTCTTTGGAAAGTCATACTCCTCCAGTAGCTGGCAACTTGGACGATCTTGACCTAGATATATCATTTCCCAATTTCCATTTTTTTTCGAAAATAAGGCAAAGGCACCTGTTCGTCTCCAATTTACATTAGCTTTGGCTGCAGAATCTGTCTCTTCTTGAATATAAATAACCGCTTTCCTATCATTCATTGCTTTCAAGTAATTTATCTGTTTGTTGTAACTAGCATCAACGGAGCTTGAGTTTGAACAAGAAACAACAATATTTGGAACTGCTACCATTTGTTTATTTTCATCTTGGTAATAGCTTTCGTCAGGTTTTACCAACAACAAACACTTTTCATTATTATTTTCAAATCCTCTAATAAAATCGTAGTAGGCATCATCAGTGACATTATCAGAAGAATTATTTCGATTTTGACTATATCCCTGATTGGCGAAATATGAAGATACAGTTTCCACGATTTTTGAAGTTTCAGACTTTGGATCTTGTAATTCAGAATGTGCTTTAGCTCTAAATAAAGCAATTGTCTCACTGTTATCAACTAAGATACTCCAGCCATCATCACTTACCCACCACATAGTTTGGCGATCAACAGGTTTAAACTCCCCATTTGTTAATAGGTCTGTTATGTCTAGTAAAGTTTGAGAATTAGTTGTCTTTAATATCGGAGAAGGAGTGGGTTGTTCAACTTGTTCTTTGGCTTTATTTTCACTAACTTGAGTGTTGAAAACAGTAAATGATTTTTTGCCCAAATAAAATCCACCTAAACCAAAAACTACGGCACTAATCAATAGGGTAATTAAAACAGGGAACAATAAACTCATTTTCTGCTCAGGAGATATGTCTGGATTAACAGAAGCGCTATTTAAATGCTGTGAATTTTGTGGATTTGAATCAGGTTGATTTTCCATAAATAAATATTAGCAGTTTGAGAAATGTTTTACTATCTCTTTTATTGGTGATTTGTGTAAATTAGTGTTTATTTCTGTCACTTTATGAGCGGGATACGGGAGTCCACTGCTCACTCATCTCGCTCCGCGAGACTCGTTCCCAGTATTACTCGGGCTCGCTCTGGCTTTAGCCACGCTCGCTCGACGGCAGAACATGGGATTCTCCTCCCAGCGTCCCACTTATAATTTACTTTCATAAGAATGGCTTTAGCCATTCTTATGAAATAATGAGCGGGATACGGGAGTCGAACCCGTTTTTTCACCTTGGGAAGGTGACGTTGAGCCGATCAACTAATCCCGCAATCTTACAAGAACAATTCAACTTACCTTATTTCTGTTTTAGCAAACATCCATTGGAAACAAGATAATTGTGAGCCAATACCATTATATATTCAAGTACTGTCGCATTTAACACTATTTCAGTAATAAATGCCGATAAACAATCGCGAAATAATTCATCATCTTTAAATCCTAGTGTTTCAGCGATTAGCGATGAATTATTAACTTGCCAATTATTTTTGTCAAAGAGGTCAATTTCAAGCCTAAGACTCATGAGGAAAGAATAATGATTATGGCGACCCCGACCGGGCTCGAACCGGCGATCTCTTCCGTGACAGGGAAGTATGTTAACCAACTACACCACGGGGCCACAGTTTCCATTAATCGTCTACTACAGAACCAGAATTATAACCAATAGAAATCAGATTTTCTAGCCTAAAAGTTCACTGATAAGCCAGTTGACTGTTAAACTCTTAACAATCTTGATAAATAAATTCGCAAATTAGTATTAAAATATGAGCTCATTTCTGAGGAGCATGTCCCTCAGTGTTTTGTCTTGCTTTGCCAGATCAAAACCCGCTCCCCTGTCCCGCTTAGTGGGATCATTGATATATTTTATTGAGTCTCATAAGAAGGATTCCCCCTTAACTCCCATTCTGATTTATTCTCCGCAGCAAGCTGCGGTGTATAAATTCTAATCAATTATACTATAATAAGGTTAGTGTTCTCAAATAATAAATATAAATACTAAGCAGAGCACAAGATACAATAATTATTAACAAAGGAAACATGTCAATCATCGGAATATTATTTATCATACTCTTAATCGGCGCTATCTATGCGATTTCTATCTACAACTTACTGCAAAAACTCAAGACTCAAATTGAGGCCAGCATTCAAGAAATCGGCAACCAGTTAAAAAGACAGGCTAGCCTAATTCCTAATTTACAAGCCTCGGTTAAGGGCTATATGAAACAGGAAAAAGGCATATTTGAGATGTTAACAAACGCTCGCAAATCAGTCATGCAAGCTGAACAAACCGGCAACGTTCAAGACATTAATAAGGCTATCGATCAAATTCAGGGATTAGTTCCTCAAATGAAGGTCGTTCTAGAAAGTAATCCAGAAATTAAATCTGATCAAACAGTCGTTAAGTTTATGAATGAACTGACTGACACTGCCGATAAAATTGCTTACGCCAGAAGAAGTGTGATTGATCTCACTCAGTCATTCAATCAAAAGTTGGTCACCTTTCCTTCCAATCTAGTAGGCAATATGTTTGGTTTCAAGAAGGAGGCTGGCTTACAAACTCCCACTAGCGGAGAACATCTAGAGGTATCAGCATCTGAAATGAACTCGCCCAAAGTTGATCTAAATTAAATTTTATTGGGATTATCATCCTATCCGACCTCAAAGATATTGAGAGCTATAAGTGAAGAGTTATGAACCATTATCAACTCGTAACCAACAATAAACGTCGCTCCGCCATCATCATGGTAAGCTTTGTTCTGTTCACATTGGTAGTTAGTTCTGTCATGATTACCGCTCTTGATCTCAATTTGAGTTTAATCGGTGTGGCTTTCATCTTTTCAGGTTTGATGTCTTTTGCCAGTTACTGGTGGTCAGATAAGATTATTCTCACCATTTCTGGGGCTCGACCGGCATCGAGAGAAGAGTTTTTTGATTTTTACACCACAGTTGAAAACTTGACCATTGGGCAAAGATTTCCGATGCCCAAACTTTACGTAATTGATGATAACGCCATGAACGCCTTTGCCACTGGCAGAAACCCTGAAAACGCAGTAATCTGCGCCACCACCGGCCTACTCAACAGGCTTAATCGCTCGGAAGTAGAGGGAGTCATGGCTCATGAGCTCGCTCACATCGGTAACTATGACATGTTATTAATGTCGATTGTCACCATCTTAGTGGGAATGATATCATTACTTTCTGACTGGTTTTTGCGAATGACGTGGATTGGTGGTAGAAGAAAGAGTTCTGATGATAAAGGTTCGGGGCAGATCCAACTGTTTTTAATGATTGCTGGTCTGATCCTGGCGCTATTATCTCCACTGATAGCCCAACTGATTAAACTAGCTCTCTCGAGAAAAAGAGAGTATTTAGCAGACTCAACAGGAGTTGCATACAGCCGCAATCCGGCCGGCTTAGCCAACGCCCTAGAAAAAATTAGTCAAGACCGAGAGCCGCTGAAAGCCGCCAATAAAGCCACCGCCCATCTTTATATTGCCAACCCACTCAAGAATCGTAAAGATGCTATTGGTATGTTTGCCAATCTTTTTCAAACACATCCTCCCATTGAAGAAAGAATTGCTAATTTAAGAGCTCTTGTCTAAAACCAATAGTTCTGAGTATAATCCAGACTTAGTATGAGTAACATCAGTCCCAAGTTAGTTAAACATATTGCCAAGCTCGCCAACATTCCAATCAGCGAAGGTGAGTCCAAAAATTTGGCTAACGCTTTTGGAGAAACATTGGAGGTAGTTAACCAACTACAACAAGTTGATACTAAAGATATTGACACTACCCATCAGGTAACTGGGCTCAAGAACGTGCTTAGAGAAGATAAAGTTATTGAGGAAGAGATGTTCACTCAGGAAGAAGCATTGGCTAACGCTAAAGACACTTATCAGGGATATTTTGTGGTTCCGAAGATTTTACAGAAATGAGCAAAAAACTAAATCAGTTAACACTCAGGCAGGCCTTAATTAAACTTGAAAGTAAGGAGATCTCACTTCAAGAGTTGTATGCAGATGTTTCTTCAATTATTTCTCAAAAGAATGATGAACTGAATGTTTATTTAAGTCAGAATGATCTTGAAGCAGTAGAATCTTCGTTTGCCGACAAACCTTTAGCCGGCTTGCCCATCGCAGTTAAAGACAACTTTTGCACCATGGATCTGCCAACCACTGCTAGCTCAAATGTGCTTAAAGGTTTTCAACCTCAACATGAATCAACCGTTACTAGAAAATTAAAAGAAGCTGGAGCAGTTATTTCTGGAAAAACTAATCTGGACGCTTGGGCGCATGGCAGCTCAACCGAAACCAGTGATTTTGGCCGAACACTTAATCCACGCAATACAGACTACTTACCAGGAGGATCTTCCGGAGGCAGCGCAGCTGCAATCGCTTCTGACTTAGCCTTAGCCGCCATTGGCAGTGAAACTGCCGGCTCTGTGAGACAGCCTGCGTCATGGTGTGGAGTGGTTGGTCTAAAACCTACCTATGGAAGAGTCAGTCGCTTTGGAGTAATTGCCATGGCCTCATCAACCGACAGCCCAGGACCGATTACCAAAACTGTTGAAGATGCAGCAATTGTTTTCAATCATATGGCTGGTCACGATTCTCGCGACGCAACCACTTCCAAGCAGCCAATTCCTGATTTAACTGCTCAGCTTGATAAAAGCATTAAAGATTTAAGAGTCGGAGTTCTATACCTCGATATTCCGGGATTAAAAAACATCAAGCAGCACTATGAAGATCAGTTGAGTGTTTTCGAAGATTTGGGAGCCAAGGTTGAACTGGCTCAGGCTTTTGATCCTCACTATGCTATCGGCGTTTATACCGTAGTTCAGCGAGCAGAGGTTAGCAGCAACTTAGCCAGATATGACGGTATTCGCTACGGACAAGATCGTTCGTTTTTTGGTGATGAGGCTAAACGCCGCATCATGCTGGGAACCTACACTTTAAGCAAAGGCTATGCTGAAAAGTACTACAACTTAGCTCAAAAAGTTAGAACCCTGTTTATCCAAGACTTTGAAAAGTTATTCGAGAAATATGACGTCTTAATTGCACCTACTTCACCTGGATTTGCTAAAAAGGTTGGCGTGAGTGAAGGAGAAGCTATGTTTGGTGAACTGGAAGACATGCTGCTTGAGCCCAGCTCGATTGCTGGACTACCTGGGATTAATGTCCCTTGTTATAGAGATCCAGAAACTAACTTGTATCTAGGTCTGAATATCGTCGCGCCGATGTTTAGAGAAGATTTAGTTGTTAGAGTCGCTGATGCTTTCGAAAAAAACACAACTTGGAACAGTTGGAGGAATAGCGATGAGTAACTACACCCCCGTCATCGGCCTTGAGGTTCACGCTGAGTTAAAAACAAACTCCAAGATGTTTTGTGGCTGCAAAAATGATCCATTTAACGCACCTGTGCCCAACATCTACACTTGCCCTGTTTGCTTAGGTATGCCAGGAGCTCTCCCCATTCCCAACAAAAAAGCCATTGAGTGGACTATCCAACTGGGTTTAGCCATAGACTGTCAAATCAACCTTTTTTCAAAATTTGACCGCAAAAACTACTTCTATCCCGATTTGGCTAAAGGCTACCAGATTAGTCAATACGACATACCTTTCTGCTATCAAGGCAAAGTAGAAACCAGTCAAGGCACAATTAGAATTAACAGAATTCATCTTGAAGAGGATACCGGCAAATTGATTCACAATACAGTCAAGGGTAAAGAGGTCTCGTTAGTTGACTTCAACCGCAGTGGCGTCCCCTTGGTAGAGATCGTCACCGAGCCCGATATCATTAATGGCGAACAGGCCAAAGAGTACGGCAGAAAACTCAGACAGCTGATGAGACACTTAGGAATTGCCGAGTGCAAGATGGCTGAGGGAGGAATGAGACTAGAAGCTAACATATCTCTTCAAGCTCCAGGCGCCACAAAGTTACCAAACTATAAAGTTGAAGTTAAAAACATCAACTCCTTTAGATTTTTAGAACAAGCCATCAACTATGAAATTAAGCGTCAAAAGAAAATTCTAGAAAGTGGCGAAACTCCAACTCAAGAAACTAGAGGCTGGAATCCTGACAAAGAGGAGACGTTCTCGCAAAGAACTAAAGAGGAGGCGGCAGACTACAGATACTTCCCCGATCCTGATATTCCTCCCATTGAGTTTACTCAAGAAGAAATTAACCGCCTTAGGGCACAGCTACCAGAGTTACCTTCAACAATTGCCTCGCGCTGGAAAACTGATTATCAGCTTGACAAAGCATGCACTCAAATCCTAATGACTCATGAGCAGCTTATACAACACTTGGAGGAAACCTTTAAATTAGCTCTTGACCAGAATATAGATCCGGCTCAACTAGCCGGCGACATCGTCAACAAGAAAATCACTCTTCCCACATCAAATAAAATTACCCCTGATCAATTTGCTGTAAAAGTCGTTGAAAAGTTTCAAGAACTGCACCGTACCGTTGAGTTAGAACAGGATAAGCTTTCAGTAGTTGTTGAGCAAGTCATCACTGAAAACAAAGATGCTGCGGCTAAATATAAAGCAGGAAAAACTCAAGTTGTTGGCTTTTTAATGGGACAGGTGATGTTACAGCTTGATAATAAACCAGATCCGACTCAAATTAAGGAAGCTCTAATTGATGCACTTAAGTAGATCAAATATCCCCTCAGTCAGTGGATATCTCTGATATATTAAATGTATGGCAGACTTCGTTCACCTTCATCTTCACTCTGAATACTCCATGCTTGATGGATTGACAAAATTTTCTCAATTGGTGGAAAAAGTGAAAGAACACAAGCAAAATGCCGTCGCCTTAACTGACCACGGTAACATGCATGGTGCTGTTGAGTTTTACAATATTTGCAAGCGAAGTGAGATTAATCCTATCGTAGGTTGTGAAGTTTATATCGCAAAGGATAAACTAACTCAAAAACAGAAACATGTGGGCGAAGATCAAGCTCACCTTACCTTGTTGGCGCAAAACTTTGCAGGCTATCAAAACTTAATGAGACTGGTGAGCATTGCTCATTTTGAAGGCTTCCACTATAAACCAAGAATTGATGAAGAAACGCTGTTTAATCATTCCGAAGGAATTATTGTGTTGAGTGGTTGTATAAATGGCTACTTTTCCAAACTAATTCAGCAAAAAAAGGGGGGAGAAGTCGAAAAAAAGTTGGATCAATATAAACAGATTTTTAAAAACCGTTTTTATCTTGAATTGCAAGATCATGGACTACAAGATCAAAAAACACTCAACACAAAATTAATTGAGTATGCTCGCTCGCTTAATCTACCATTAATAGCCACCAATGATGTTCACTATTTAAATAAAGACGATGCTCAGGCTCAGGATGCTCTACTTGCAGTAGGCACAAGAAAGTTTATCTCTGAAACTGATCGTATGTCAATGATTGACACTCCCGAATTTTATTTCAAATCGCCAGATCAAATGGCAGACATTTTCGCCGACTACCCAGAAGCAATAAAAAATACCATTGAAGTAGCCAATAGTTGTAATTTAACTATTCCCACTGGCCAATTAATTTTCCCAAAGTTTCCACTCCCAAAAGGAGAAACAGATGCTACATACTTAAAAAAACTTACTACTCAAGGATTAATTAAAAAATTCGGAAAAATCGATCAAAATACCCAAGAGAGAATGGAATATGAACTCAAAGTTATTCATGATAAAGGTTATGACACTTATTTTTTGGTAACTCATGATTTTGTTAAATGGGCTAAAGATCAAGGAATAGGTGTGGGGCCGGGAAGAGGTAGCGCCGCCGGCTCCATTGTTTCGTACGGACTTGACATAACTACCATTAATCCATTTCAGCACGGTTTACCATTTGAGCGTTTTCTTAATCCACAGCGCCCAACTCCCCCTGACGTTGATATCGATTTTGCTGACGACAGAAGAGAAGAGGTTATTCAGTATGTGGCAAAAAAATATGGACATGACGTGGTCGGTCACGTAATTACTTTTGGAAGAATGGAGGCTCGAGTAGCAATCAGAGATATCGGACGCGTATTAGGTATGCCTTATGAAGATCCAGACAGAATTGCAAAACTTGTACCAAATAACCCACAGAAGAAAACTAGCTTAAAAGAGGCAATCAATACCGTCACTGAGCTTGGTGAGTACTATAAGCAACCTAAGTATCGAAAGTTACTAGACCTAGCAATGAAGGTTGAGGGAACAGTTCGTCATAGTAGCGTTCATGCGGCTGCTGTTATTATTGCCGACAAACCCCTCACCGAATATACACCTATTCAGCAAGATGGAAAAACAGGTGACACAGTGACTCAATATGACATGTACTCACTTGATTGTAATATTAACGATGACGCCATAGGTTTAATCAAGTTTGATTTTCTTGGATTAAGAAATCTATCAACCATCCAAGCTGCCGTCAACTTGATTAAAGAAAATCAAAATAAAGAGATTGATTTGGATAATATCCCTCTAGATGATAAA
>LDZT01011111.1_pt1 | contig 14617 bp, 11 predicted proteins | sample 615521 | NCBI WGS metagenome assembly LDZT01 (sample SAMN03408292, study PRJNA278302) | terrestrial metagenome | isolation source: oil reservoir sample SB1 | place: USA: Alaska, North Slope, Schrader Bluff formation | collected 2011-09
CTCCCCCGAGCGAGTGCCCGACCAGCCCGACGGCTGAGACACCCTGGCTTTCAAGATAGCGCGTGCCGAGGACCGTATCGACGGCCGACTCCACGAGGTTTGTCGGGTGCCGGTACTGTATCCGGAGTGTGCTGATCCTGTCATCTGAGAGGTCTTTTGCCAGTCGCGGGTAGAGATCCCGACCCGGGGTATCGAACCCGCCCCCGGTCCCGCCGACCATGACGACACCATTTCTTGCCCCCTCGGCCTCGTAGTAGCGGCAGGTGGTCGTCCCCCGGTCGGTCTCTATCTCCACGACTACGCGCCGTTCGGCGACTCGGGGACGCTCGCGGTCGGCCAGCTCGCGATAGCCATCGGCAACCCGCTCGGCTTCGACTCGACCGTCTCGACGGGAGTCCTGAGCGCTCTCGGGCGGGCGCTCCGGAGCCGGGACGGCCGCCTGATCGAGAACATCATCCAGCACACCGCCCCCTTGAATCCCGGCAACTCCGGCGGTCCGCTGGTGGACTCGCGCGGCCGGGTCATCGGCATCAACACGGCCATCATCCCGACGGCCCAGGGAATCTGCTTCTCGATCCCCTCGAACACCGCAGCCTGGGTCCTCCCGCAGCTCGTCGCCGACGGCAGGGTGCGGCGCGGATACCTCGGCATTGCCGGCCAGTCACGGCCGCTGGAGCAGCCGCTCGTCCTGAAACTCGGGCTTACCGGGAGCCACGCAGTCGAGGTCGTCTCGGTGACCCGGGCAGGCCCCGCCGGTCGGGCAGGGCTCCGGCCGGGAGACCTGATCGTCGCAATCAACGAGACCGACGTTGCGTGCGTGGACGACCTGCACCGGTTCCTCGCCACCTGGCCGATCGCGGAGCCGGCAACCCTGACGCTTGTTCGGGAAGCGCGGCGGATCACGCTCCCGATCGTCCCGGCGGAAGCGGTTGTGTGTCCCGCGACCGGGTGAACGCCGGGCGGTCAGGGGATCCAGGTGATCCGGGGTTCCCGCCGTTCCGGTTTTTGCAGGAGGGGGGCGGGATACCCGAAGATCAGCGGCGCCACGATCTGTTGATCGTCCGGGACCTTCAGCACCGCGAGGAGGTCGGGGTTCTGCTGGACGAGGGCGGCGGAGCCGATCCAGCAACTGCCGATCCCGAGCGCCCAGGCGGCAAGCATCATATTCTCCGCACAGAGCGTGCAATCGAGGACGCTTGATACGACCTCCCGGGCGCCGAGGACCAGGACCAGCACCGGGGCGTTGTAGAAGATGTTGAACTCCGGGCTCTTGAGCGCCGAAAGAAACTCTTCCGTCCCCGGGCGGGACTCTTCTCCGACCTTCTCCACCAGGATCGGCTTGCAGTAGTCGGACGCCCGCTGCATCAGGTCTCTGTCTCTCGCGACCACGAACTGCCAGGGCTGAAGCCCGAGAGCGGTCGGGGCCTGGACGCCCGCGGCGATGATCGCCCTGAGGGCCTCATCCGGAACCGCCCGGTCGGTGTAGTTCCTGACGCTCCGGCGCTCCCGGATCACGGAGAAGATCTCGATTGGCTCTGTCGCCGTCATCATACAACTCTCTACGGCTCGCCTCTGCTATTTATATCTGAGTGGACCTGTTGGCCGGGTCTCTTACCCGGAACGATGCACCCGGGCCCGGCGTTTACGAGACAGGGATGCCGAAAAAACTCTTAAAAGACTGAACCACTACAGCAACTGCACTCCAGCGCCGGTGGGAAATGACAGACTCAGATCAGGACCGGGCACTCTGCGATCGCGCGGTGCTTGACGCTCTCGAGGACGGCCTTCTCGTGGTAAGCGATGACCGGAGGGTCAGCTGGTACAACCCGGCCCTTGCACGGACTCTTGCCATCGGAGAGGAAGACGCCGTCGGGACGGACGTACGCTCTCTCTTCGATGAGCACCTTCTGCCGACCCTCGATGATGAAGCCCCCGCAAGGCTGCTTCTGGAGGCTCTGGAGAACGGTGCAGACTTTCCTGCCCTCCTCTGCCGTGCCCGGAGACCCGACGGCGCCCGGCGCTGGCTCTCGATCTCGGGCGTACCGGTCCCCGACGGGCAGCGGCTCATCAGGATCCGGGATGCCACCGCAGATCTGCATGCGCACCACTTCAAAGCCGCGCTCGACCAGTCGCCGGTGGTCGTCTTTGCGCAGGATGAGGACCTCCGCTACATCTGGTCGTACAACCAGCAGCTGGGGTCCACGGATACCTCCATCATCGGCATGCGGGACGAGGAGGCCTTTCCTGAAAATGCCGCGCTTCTTACCGCGCTCAAGCGTCGGGTCCTGGAGACGGGAGAGACCGTGCGGGCGGCGGTGACGTTCATCGTCCCGGACGGTCCGCGCATCCGGGACCTGACGTTAAAGCCGCTCCTGGACGCGGAGGGGAAGGTTGTCGGCGTCACCGGGACAGCCTTCGATGTGACCGAGAGGGACCGGGCGGAGGAGGCGCTCCGCGAGAAGACGCACGAACTGAAGAAGCGGATGGACGAACTCCGGTGCCTGTACACCGTCGCGCACCTCGTGGAGGTGCCGGGGATGACGCTTGATAGGCTCCTGCAGGCGGTTGCCGATACCCTCCCCTCGGGCTGGCAGCACCCGGACGAGACCGCGGTACGGATCAGCGTCGACGGCCGGGAGTACCGCCGGGGTGACCCGGGAGAAGCCGCCTGGATTCAGGAATGCCCGATCGTCGTCCGTGGCGCAAGGGTTGGTGAGGTCGAGGTCCGGTACCGCTGCGAAAAGCCGAAGGTAGCCGGAGGCCCATTCCTGCCGGAAGAGCGGATGCTGCTTGATGCCGTCACGAAGCAGCTCGGCCGGATTCTCGCCGATCGTCGAGAACGGGACGGTCGTGGGGTCCCAGGCCGTCGGCAGGGACATCTCCGAGCGGATCCTGTACGAGCGGCTCCGGGAGCAGGCGTTCGACATGACCGAGCGGAACATCGCGCAGTTCGCCGTCCTTGCCGACCACGTCCGTCACCCGCTCCAGGTGGTCATGGGGGTTGCGGACCTGCTCGACGACGAGAAAGCTGCGGAGAAACTCCGGGAGCAGGTCCGGAGGATCAACGTGCAGATCAGCGAGCTCGACCGCGAATGGGTGGAGTCCCGGGCGATCCGGCAGTTCCTGAAGCGGTACGAACTCTGAAGATCACTACCGCCGGCGCCCCCTCTTTTCGTGCATCGCCGGCACGGCCTCCCGGATGGCGGCGAGGGGCTCCGGCAGAAGAGTGCCTTTCTTCCCGACGACGTCCGCCGTCCGGATGGTGGCGGCGTATGCGGTCAGGGCGTAGCTCTCGATGAAGAGGTCGAGCCCGCCCCGGGCAAAGTCGTCGAGCGAGAGCGGGACCGAGGGCGCGTCGATGGACGGTCTGCTCGAGACCGGGCAGACGAGCAGGTTTCCGCTCTCTCCTGCCATAACGACGACCACCGGCCGCACCTTCCGTTCACCGACGCCCCCGATACGCACGGAGGCCAGAAGAACGTCTCCAGCGACGTATCGTCCCATGTACCTAGTGGTCGACCCCAAATATGATAAGCGGATTGATCCCGGAGCTGTGCCGGGCAGCAAGAGCGGTGCACCGTTACGGCGCCCGTCCGTTTGCGTTTCCGTTGGATTGCTGTTGCGCTTCACCGGATTCTTTCTGGTTCTTCACCTTCTCCTTCGCGGTCCCGGCATACCCGTGACTGTTCTCACTGTTTTTGCCCGGGTTGATCACGGATACGGCGCCGCTGCCCACCACCGGGATGTTCCCATCCTCTGTCGTGCCGGTCACGGTCAGGTTGCCGTCACCGGCGTTGAGGTCGAGGTCCGCTCGCCGGTACTTCAGCATGAGCGTGCCGCCGTCCTTCATGTTGAACTTGACCTTCTCCGGCGTTGCGTTCCCGATCCTGAACTCCGAGGGGTCCGGTAACGTCGCGTTCGTCCTGTTGGCATCCTCAAAGCCGAGCCACTCTGCAACGTTGATGAAGATGGTCATGACACCGTTGCTCTTCTGGTTCAGCGTCTTCGGGACAACCTTCACCTCTGCGGGCTCGCGGCTCACGGTCACGTTCAGGGTGTCGCAGGCGACAGCACCCGTGGCGTTGTTCGCGACCTCCACCGTGACGGTGTAAGTGCCGGCAGCGAGGTAGGTGTAGGTGGCCTGTACGGTGCCGTTGTAGTCGTCATCCGGCACGATCTCCGGTGCCGTCGTTGCCGTGCTCCAGTTGACGGAGGCGCTCATATTCAGCGCGTCGAAGACGTCGGTGCCGTTGTATGCAGCGAGGATGGTGATCGGCTCGCCGGCGAGTGCGGTGCGGTCGTTCCCTGCGTCGATGACAAGGGCGGCCTGCACGGCAGGGACCACCACGGCAAGGACGATCAGCAGGGAGAAGATGCGGATTGTAGTGTCGCGTTTCATAGTTAACTCGTCTCCGATAGATACTGACGATCCTCTCCTATTTGACCGCATGGAACTTCCCGGTTCAATCAATCACCCGGGCGGTGGTACAGAGACCGTTCCTATACCCGAAGCAGCCGGGCGTTGATGGCGACGATCACGGTGCTTGCGCTCATCAGCACCGCCCCGGCCGCCCCCGGGCCGGTGGGTCTCCGGCGGCGTTTCGTGGCGATCTCCGGTCGCCCCGTGATCGTGGTCCATCTCAGCCCCTCTCCACCGGCTCCTCTTCGTCGGTCTCGCCGTGTAGGACCTGACGGCCGTCCTGGTACATGTACCCGTCCATGGGGGTGATGCCGCTCTCGCGGGATGTAAATATACCGGCTGCCCACGGCCGGCCGCGCGCAGTTGCGGTGACGTAGTGGGGGCGTAGCCATTGTCTCAAGGACAATGGATACCTGCAGGAATAAATGAACAGATTTATACCTTCAGAAAAAGAGTATACTGCCCGTGCTCGGATGAACCTGCCCACAGATGCGCTAGGACCCCTAAATTCCTCCGGATACGGTCCTGATCTGTCTGAAGTGTGCGGGAACATTTTATCTGTACATGGTGATGATACTCCTCCTGGAGAAAAGGAAGGTGGTCCCGGCCGATGCATGAATGCACACCCACACATGGCGATATCCTCGCGCTCTCCGGCATCATGGATGCGCTCGACGAGGGGCTGCTCATCGTCGGTCCCGACAACCGGGTGGTCTGCATCAACAGGCATCTCCAGCACCTCCTTGCGATCGACGGGAATGCACTCTTTGGGACCGATGCGGATACGTTCGTCCGCGGGACCCTGATCCCCCGGATCTGCGAGGAATCGGGCGGGGCGGAGGTCCTGGCGTCCCTCTCGGACTGCTCCGGGGCTGCCGATATCCTCTGCACACTGCGGTCGCCCGGTGGCGGGGAAGAGCGGGTCCGCTGCTCGTGCCGGACCGTTCGTGAAGGTCCGTTTCGCGGCAACCGGATCATCCGCCTCTCTTCAAATCTCCAGGCCGATTCCATCGCCGACACACCGATCCTCCGGGGCAACGGTCACGGAAGACAGAGGCAGATAGAGGAGATCCTGCAGGAGAGCGAGGATCGGTACCGGTTCCTCGTCGAGAACCTCAACGAGGGCATCGGACTGATCGACAGAGAGGGTGTCGTGGTCTTTGCCAACCAGAGGATGGCCGATATCATCGGCTACCCGGTCGCCGAGATCGTCGGAACGCCGGTCTGTCTCTTCGCCGACGAGGAGGGTGCCGGGTGCATGAGAGGATACCTGCAGAGCCTGGGCCAGAACGTGCGCGAGGTCTTTGAGTTCGAGCTCGTCCATAAAAACGGTGCCCGGGTCCATACGCTGATGGCAACCACCCCGATCTGCGACGCCGACGGCACCTGCCGGGGGTTCCTTGCCGGGGTCCAGGAGATCACCCCCTTAAAAAGGATGGAGGCACAGCTCCGGGAGAGCGAGGAGAAGTACCGCTCGCTCGTCGAGCTCTCCGCCGAGGCTATCCTGATCCACCGCGACGGGAATATCGTATACATCAACCCCGCCGGCATGAGGCTGCTCGGCGCTTCAAGCCCCGAGGAGGTCCTCGGGACGGCTATCCTTGATATCGTCCACCCGGAAGTCCGCGATGCTGTCCAGTCCCTCGGCGTGCGTGATCTGCAGGGCGAGGAGACGCCGCTTGCTGAACTGCGGGTCGTCAGGCTCGACGGGACGACGGTTCCCATCGAGGGGAGGGGCACGCGGACGTTTATCGAGGGCCGGGCCGCGGTCCAGGTCGTTATGCGGGATGTCACCCACCGGAAGCACGCGGAGGAGCAGTTGCAGGCAAGGAACCGGCATCTCCTGCTGCTTAACCGGATCATCGGCACATCCGCATCGACCCATCTGCCGGGAGAACTGCTGGAGACGGCACTCAACCAGACGCTCGACCTCCTCGGCTACGATGGCGGCGCTATCTACCGTATCGATCCCGTGCAGAGAGAGACCACGCTCCAGTGCCGGCGGAACATGCCGGATCTCTGCCTGGAGCGGGCGGGGAGCATGCTCGGGTCGTCATTCGCCGGCACCCTGGCCGCCGGCCTTCCCTGCTACCTCGAACAGGACCGGGAGGCGGACTCCTCCGCCTCCCGTCTCCTCCGGGAACTCGGGCTTGCCGCACTCGCCTGCATCCCGCTTGTCGTCGAGTCCGACGTCGTCGGAGTGCTCCTCATCGGGAGCAGGGACCGGGGATTTTTCTCCCACGACGAGTGTGCGCTTCTCGAGGCGGTCGGCCGGGAGATCGGGGCCGGCATCATGCGGGGGATGCTCTACCGGAGGCTTGAAGCGGCAAACCAGGAGGCGAACCTCTACCTCGATATCCTCACCCACGATATCCGGAACGCCGACAACGTCACAAACATCTACGCTGATCTTCTCATCGACGAACTCGAGGGGGAACCGGCCCGCCACGCCCGGAAACTGAAAGACGGGATCAGAAAGAGCATCGAGATCACCGCAAACGTCGCCACTATCCGCAAGATCCGCGAGTGCCGGGCCGGACTTGCACCCGTTGACCTCGACGGCCTGATCCGGGAGGAGATCGCCCACTTCCCCGACCTCCGCATCCGCTACGACGGGCTCCCTGTGGCGGTCTTCGCCGACGACCTCCTGCCGGAGGTCCTCACGAACCTGATCGGCAACGCCGCAAAGCACGGGGGGCCGGGCGTCGAGGTCACGGTGGCGGTCGAGGACCTGGATGAAAAGACTGTCATCGTCACGGTTGCCGACACCGGCCCCGGTGTCCCGGACGACGCGAAGGAGACGATCTTCTTCCGGTTCGAGCGGGAGGGGGGCAGGCGGGGGAGCCAGGGCCTCGGCCTCTCGATCTGCCGGATGCTTACTGCGCGCTACGGCGGCAGGATCTGGGCCGAGGACTGCGTAGCGGGCTGCCCGGAGGAGGGGACGGCGTTCCGGTTCACCCTCCGAAAAGCCTGAACCGGGCGGCTAAATTGTTCCAACCGCGTATCAGGCGCAGATGATCGGGTTTATTCCTCCCGTTGCAGAGATCAATAGCCATGCACAGGATAGTTCTTCTCCTCTTCGCCTGCATGCTCCTCTCCGCCGGATGCCTCACCGCGAGTGAATCCGGGGTGGAGGCGGGTGTCAGCCTGATCACCCCGGCAGACCCGGTTCCCCTATTCGACGGCCAGGCGACATACGTCGGGCTCATCGGCGCAGAGACCCCGCAGATCCAGACCAACTACAGCCTGGGCTGTGTCGTCATCCCGCCTGGAAACGCCACGCCCCCGCACATACTCATCGGGACCACCGAACTCGTCTACGTCATCGACGGCGTCGCGGAGATCCACTGCGACAACCAGGTGGTGACCGCCCGCGAAGGAGAGACCGTTCTCCTCCCCGAGAGGGTGCTGCAGTCGATAGCCTCGGCCGGGGATACCGATCTCCGTTACCTCACCGCGATCCAGCCGCCCTATACAGCCGAGATCGAGATCTCGGGAGAAACACTTACCCTGCTCAGCATGACGACGAATGAGACGCCGTTTGTCGTCGCCGATCCCCGGAAAGGGATCGAGTGGAGCGCCACCGATACGGTCGTCTACACCCTCGCAAACCCGGTGCTGATGAGCGAGATGGAACTTCCGATCAATTACAGTGTCGCATACGGTGAGATCCAGCCGGGCGGGTACCTCGATTATGACGGGATCGTTGGCTCGTCCGACCTGATCTACGTCATCGAGGGGGAGCTTCTCGTCACCACGCTCGATGGAAGAACGTTATTGGTCCCTGCCGGGAGTGCCGCGTACGTCCCGCCGGGCCTGATGAAGGAGTCCCGGAACACCGCGGATTCGGTGACGAAACCCCTCTCGTTTGTCGACCCGGCATGGACGCAGGAGAAGACCGCCCTCTGGAAGTGAGCGACCTCCCCTTTTTTCCTCAACTGCCTGCCCGGCCTATCCGCAGGGCGTTTGCTATGACCGCAAGCGAGAGCCCCATATCCCCAAACGCCACCGCCATCCAGAGGGAGACGAGGCCCAGGACCGCAAGCCCGGCGATGCCGAGTTTCACCACGAGCGCCGTCGTGACGTTCTGCCGTACGACCGAGACCGTCTTCTCGGAGAGGGCCACGAGGTAGGCGACCCGGGACAGGTCGTCCTCCATCACGACGATATCGGCCGCCTCGATCGCGACGTCCGACCCGATGGCCCCCATCGCGACCCCGACGTTCGCCCGCGCGAGCGCCGGGGCGTCGTTCACGCCGTCGCCGACCATCACCACGAGCCCGTAGCGGTCCATCAGTTCCTCGACCATCGCCACCTTATCCTCCGGGAGGAGCCCGGCATGGCACTCGTCGATCCCGATGCGGCGGGCGACCGCCTGGCCGACGCGCTCGTTGTCCCCGGTGAGCATCACCGTCCGGATCCCCCGCTTCCGGAGATCGGCCACCGTCTGTTGGGCATCCTTTCTGACGACGTCGGCGAGGGCAATCAGCCCGATGACCTCTGATGCGGTGCCGGCGAGGACGACGGTCTTTCCCTCCCCCTCCAGGCGGTCGTACTCCTCCCGCCATGCCCCGCCGGCGGGCTCCAGGAGCGCGGCGTTCCCGAGGAGGTAGGTCGCATTGCCGATCCGCCCCTGAACGCCTCTGCCGGTGAGCGAGGCGAACTCTTCCACGTCCCGGAGAGGAGTGCCCTCCTCCTCCGCCCGCCGCCGGACCGCCTCCGCGATCGGGTGGCCGGAACGGGACTCGAGCGACGCGGCGACGGCGAGCACCTCCGCCTCCGGCACCCCGAAGGCGATGATCTCGTCCACCTCGAGCCTTCCGGTCGTGAGCGTCCCGGTCTTGTCGAAGACTATCGCCCGGGCGAGCCCCACGGCCTCGAGGGAGTCCCGGCCCTTGATGAGCACGCCGTTATGCGCCGCGGTCGTGATCCCCGAGACCATCGAGACCGGGGTGGATATGGCGAGCGCACAGGGGCAGGCGATGACGAGCAGGATCAGCGCCCGGTAGAACGCTTCGACGAACGGGACGCCGAAGGCGAGCGGCGGGACCACGATGAGGAGGGCGGCGACGAGGATGACCGCCGGCGTGTAGTAGCGCGAGAACCGCTCGATGAACGCCTCGGTGGGGGAGGTGTGGGCCTGGGCCTCCGCGACCAGCGCCACGACGCGGGCTATGGTGCTCTCCGCTTCGGGCTTCGTCACCCGGATCTCCAGGTAGCCCTCGATGTTCCGGGTCCCGGCATAGACGGTCTCCCCGACGCCCTTTGCCACCGGGACGCTCTCCCCGGTGATCGGCGCCTGGTCGACCGAGGACGCACCGGCGGTGACGATGCCGTCGAGCGCGACGGTGTCGCCCGGTCTCGCGATCGCGGTCTCCCCGACACCGACCTCGCTCACCGGGACGGTCGTCTCCTCACCGCCCCGCCGGACCCGGGCCGTCTGCGGCGCGATATCGAGGAGCGACGCTATCGAACGCTCCGCCCTCCCGGCGGCGTACTCCTCCAGGAACTCGGCGATGGCGTAGAGGTAGAGGACGGTCGCGCCCTCTGCGGCGTTCCCGGTCAGAAACGCGCCCACCGCCGCGATGGATATGAGCACGGCGATGCTGAACCGGAACCGGATGAGGGCGAGGAAGGCGGCCTTCAGGACGCCATAACCGGCTATGACCGCGGCGGCGAGGAACAGGGCCGTGCCGGCGAGGGGGTACGGGGTGAGGTATCCGGCGAGCAGCCCCGAAAGAAGGAGGAGACCCGAGACCGCGAAGACCGCGACCTCCCGCCGGCCGACGACCGGCCCGTGGATCCTGCAGACTCCGGCCCGGCAGCGGGGGCAGGACGCACACTCCTCATCCCCCGTCAAGCCCTGCCTCCGGCCGGCCCCCTCCGGGCGCAGATCTCCATCATGGTGTGCAGTTGTGGCTCCGTCCCACATAAAGGGTGGTCCGGGCGCACCCCCGCGGGAGGCAGAAACATTATGACGACATCGCTCCAAGTGATCGGCAACAACTCCCTCCCCGGCCAGCCCGACATACCAGGTCACCCTGGCCACCTTTACCGGGGACCCAGACGATGCCTGCACCAGATTACCCCGCGACCCCCCCGGACAGACCGGGACCTCCAGACCGACTCGCCGACGGGACGGGCCCCTGCAGGATCTGGATCTACCGGCCCGACGGCGTGGCACCCATCCGGAACTCCGGATGGGTGGGCAGCCTCCACCCGGAGGACGCTGATGCGGTGCTCGCCGGATGGGAGCGCTCTGCTGCCGCCGGCACGCCGTGGAGCTGCAGTTACCGTATCCGGGGCGCCGACGGGGAGTACCGCACCGTCGCGAGCAGGGGCGTCCCGGTCAGGGACGCCGCCGGGCAGGTCGTCCTCTGGGTGGGGGTCGATCTCGACGAACCCTGCGCACCGGCGAGAGAGCTGGCGACGCTCTCCGCAATCGCCCGGGCGATCGGGGACGCCGATCCCCTGGAGGCCATCCAGAAGACGGTCAGCCTCCTGCCCCGTGGGTTCCGGCACCCGGAGCAGGTGTCGGCGCAGTTTGTGACCGGCTCCGCCGCTCCGGGGCCGGGAAAGATCGTCGCGGGGATTCCTGCCGGGCACCTCGTGGTAGAGTGCCGGGAGGAGGCAGAAGACCCCTTCACTACGCAGGAGCGCGACCTCGTCCGCGCTGTGGCCGCGATGGTTGAAGCCGCCGTCGCGCCGGCAGCCGCCGGGCAGCAGTACCTCCTCCTCTTCGACCAGATGCCGGACGCCGGGCTCCTCCTGGAGATACTCCGCGACAACTCCGGGGACCCTGCCTCCTTCCGGGTCGTCCGGATCAACCGCAAGGCCGAGGAGAGGATCGGGCGCCGCCACCAGGAGGTCGCCGGAGAAGACCTCGTCACGGTCGTTCCATCGATCGGCCCTGCCGAGCTCGACCTCCTCTCCCGGGTCGCGAGAACCGGGAGACCGGTGCACCGCGAGGTCTCCAGTCCCGCTACCGGCGCCTGCTACGGACTGAAGGCATACCGGCCGCAGTATGACCGGCTCGTCGTCATTGCAGACGATGTCACGGACCGGCGGAGAGCGGATGAGCTGCTCCAGAAGCAGCAGATTGCTCTGGATAACCGGGTGAGGGAACTTGCGACGCTCTACGCCGTAAGCGGCATCGTCGAGCGGCCCGGGATATCGGTCGAGGAGGTCCTCGGGGAGGTTGCCCCCATCCTCCCGGCCGGCTGGCTCCACCCGGAGGATGCTGCCGCCCGGATCGTGGTCGACGGCCGGGAATACCGGTCGGCCGGGTTTGTCGAGACCCCCTGGAAGCAGGAGAGCCCGGTCGTCGTCCATGGCCGCATCACCGGGAAGGTGGAGATCTGTTACCGCCACGAGGTGCCCGGGGAGGATGGACGCCGCCTGCTCGACGCCGTCGCCGGGAGGCTCGGCCGGATCGTCGAGCGGCTGCGGGCGGACGAGGCGCTCGGGAGGAGCGAGGAGAAGTATCGCCTTCTCTTCGAGCAGATGCTCGAGAGTTACACCCTCTACGAGGTCGTCCTGGACGGCGCCGGGAACCCCGCCGACTACCGTATCCTCGAGTTGAACGAGAAGGCGGCCGATGTCTTCGGCCATAGCCGGGAGGAACTGGTCGGGCGACGGCTCTTCGATATCTTCCCGGCGATCGCGAAGGGAGCCCGCGCCCTCTACGGGGAGGTCGCAAAGACCGGTCGTCCGGTGCAGCGGCGGCTGCAGGAGCCCGGGAGCCGCCGGTGGTACGATCTCCAGATCTACCGCCCGCAGGCCGGGAGGCTGGCCGTTACGGGGCAGGATATCACCGAGCAGAAGAGAGCGGAACTCGCCCTCCGGCAGAGCGAGGAGCGGTTCCGGGGGATCTTCGAGCAGGCGGGGACCGGGATCGCGCTCATCGAACCGGAGGGGAGGATTATGAAGGCGAACCCGGCGTTCGTGCGTATGTTCGGCTACGACGAGGACGAACTGTATGGCATGCAGTCCCGGGACCTGATCTACCCGCCCGACCGGGAGGCGGCCTCGGACGAGAGCACCCGCCGGGAGAAGCGCTACGTAACAAAGGACGGCAGGATCCTCTGGGGGCGGCTGACCACGTCCCTGCTCCACGACTCCGGGGAGCGGGGGCTCGTCATCGCGATGGTGGAGGACATCACCGACTGGCGGGAGATGCAGAACGCTCTCGCGGAGAGCGAGGAGCGGTTCCGGGAGATCGCCCAGCGGAGCTTCGATATGATCTACACCTGCTACACCGATCGCGGGATCACCTACATCTCCCCGGTCGTAACGAGGATCCTCGGCTATAGCCCGGAAGAGCTGATCGGGGAGCAAGCGAGCGACTACGTCCTCGATCGGACCCGGCCCGACTGGCAGGAGGCCAGGGCCCGGATTGGTCGGGGAGAGCCCGTCGAGGGGCTGGTGATGGAGTTCCGCCGGAAGGACGGGACGGCCGCCGTCGTCGAGATGAACGAGTCGGCGATCACGGAGGGCGGCAGGGTGGTCGGCGTGCAGACCATCGGCCGGGACGTCTCGGACCGGAAGCGCTACGAGGACCTGCGGCTGCAGGCGTTCTACCAGATCGAGCAGAACATCGAGCAGTTTGCCGTCCTTGCAGACCACATCCGCCTGCCCCTGCAGGTGATCCTCGGCATGGCCGATCTTGCCGACGATGCGAGGATGTCTGAAAAGATCCGGGAGCAGGTCGAGCGGATCAACGGGATCGTCAAACAGCTCGACGAGGGCTGGGTCGAATCCCGCGACATACGGGAGTTCCTGCGGCGGAACGAACTGGTGTAACGATCGGGAGCCGCTCCCGATCGGGACCGGACCCTCCCCCAAAATATCCCCTTATTATGCCCTAATTCTTTCTATCTCGCACCCTGGCGGGTTTTTTCTGTCCGGTAAATTAATGATATTGGAGACATACTATATGGTGAATAAAAGTGGGCCGGTCGCTCACCGCTGCCGTGCGGCAGCGGTAAGACCCGGACGATCCCGCCCCGTATCCGAACGACCATGCGAAACGACTCTACGCAGACAGAACCGATACCCCGTGCAGCCCGGAACGGCGCAGAGGACCGGCGGGCCCCGGCGGAACCCGGCATCGGGAGCTCGCTCGCCGTCTTTGGGGTGCTTCTTGCCGCCCTCGCGGCGACCAGCCTCTACAACTACCTGCTCTTCCACACGATCGCCGAACTCGTTGCCGTCGCGATAGCGATAGCGGTCTTCATCGTGGCGTGGAACGCCCGGACGATGCGGGAGAACGGCTACCTGCTGGTCGCCGGCACCGGGCTCCTCTTCGTGGCCGTTATCGAACTGGTCCACACCCTTGCGTACGACGGCATGGGGATCTTCGCCGGCTACGGCGCAAACCTCCCGACGCAGCTCTGGATCGCCTCCCGCTACCTCCTTGCCGGGACGCTGCTTGCCGCACCGCTCCTGCTCCGGAGTCGCCTTCACGCTGTATATCAGCGTCTACGGCCTCTCGAACATGGTCGGCCACCTCCTGATGGTGCTCTCCTTCGGGCTCATCTACGTCGCGTTCGTCGAGACCGGGATCCGGCAGCCCTACGCGGTGCTCTTCACCGGTCTCGCGGCGAGCGAGGAGCGGCTCCGGCAGGAGAAGGACCGGCTCGGGCAGTACCTGGATATCGCCGGCGTCCTCTTCGTTGTCCTCGATACGGATGGGCGGGTCGCCCTCATCAACCGCCGGGCGTCCGAGGTCCTCGGCTACCCGGCGGATGCGGTCGTGGGCGAGCCCTGGGTCGAGCGGTTTGTCCCCCCGGCAGAGCGGGAGCGCTACCGTGCGCTCTTTGCCGGGCTGATGCGGGGCGATACCGGGCCTGCGGAGTATGCGAACGCACCGGTCCTCACCGCGGACGGCGGCGAGCGGATCATCGCGTGGCACACCGCCGTGCTCCGGGACAGGAACGGTGCCGTCTGCGGGACGCTCAGCTCCGGAGAGGATATCACCGAGCAGCAGCACGCCGAGGCGGCGCTCGGCCGGGCGAACGCAAAGGTGAACCTTCTTGCGGGGATCACGCGCCACGACATCCTCAACCAGATCACCGTCGCACGCGCCTACATCGAGTTTGCCGGGGAAGACAGCGCGAATCCCGCTATCCGGGACTACCTGGAGCGTGCCCGGACCGCCGTAGAGGAGATCCAGAAGCAGGTCGAGTTCAGCCGGGA
>LDZT01010726.1_pt1 | contig 14608 bp, 12 predicted proteins | sample 615521 | NCBI WGS metagenome assembly LDZT01 (sample SAMN03408292, study PRJNA278302) | terrestrial metagenome | isolation source: oil reservoir sample SB1 | place: USA: Alaska, North Slope, Schrader Bluff formation | collected 2011-09
GGGTCTCCCAAGTTCTCTATATTTCTCTACAGACATGCCACAGTCTGACACCCCGACAGACCCTCCAAGAATCTTGCCTTTAGCGATTCTTTTGTATAGACTTCCATTATATCATTCACTATTCCTAACTACTATTTTTCTATCCGCTAAATGCTCTACACTAGTATATTATACAAATCAAACTCCCGAGAAGGCACTAAATCCTCCATCTATAGGAACAATAATTCCGGTTACAAATTTCGCTGCATCAGAGGCCAGCCAGACACACGCTCCGATTAAATCTTTCGGGTCACCAAATTTACCCATAGGAGTGTGAGCGATTATAGTTTTACCTCTGGGTGTTAGACTGCCATCCTCATTAGTAAGTAAAAAACGATTTTGGGTAGTAAGAAAAAATCCCGGAGCAATTGCATTGACTCGCAAGCTTTTATTATACTCCTGGGCAAAATGCACTGCTAACCATTGGGTAAAATTACTCACCGCTGCCTTGGCGGCAGAATAACCAGGAGTCCTGGTAAGAGGGCGAAAGGCACTCATAGATGAAATATTAATAATAGACCCGCCATCCTGGTTTTTTATCATATCCTTTCCAAAAACCTGGGATGGAAGAATTGCTCCGCCAAAAAGATTAAGTCCCACCACCTTCTCTAAAGCGGAAAGGGGAAGGTCAAAAAACTTTAGTTCTTCCGAAGTAGTCGCCCCTTTTACATTTCCACCTGCTGCGTTAAGTAATATATCAACCTTACCAAAATCTCTGATTACTTCATCTCTACAAACTTTTATTTTCTCGATATCCATTGCATTTATGTAATAACCTTTAGCTGTTATCCCCTGTTTTTGTAATTGCTTTGCAGCTTTATCGGCATTTACAATATCACAAAGAGCTATCTTAGCACCAGCTTTTCCCAATCCTTGGGCAATAGCAGTCCCCAAAACCCCAGCTCCTCCGGTAATTACTGCTATTTTGCCTTCAAGGCTAAACATCTTCAAATTTTCTTGCATTCTCTCTTCCTCCTTAAGTTCAAAAGTTTATTAAAAATATTCCTTTTTTCCGTCATTGCGAACACTATGACACTCAAATAATATTGAGTGTCATCCGTGGCAATCTCAACACTAAGTTAAAAACTAAAAGCGAAAAACTATAATTTAAAATTCAAAATTTTTCTGTATAATTCATTGTTTTTATGTAGGGGGTATGTCACTCCCATAGAAGCGGAAATCTTTTCATTACAGGCGAGACGTCTGTCCTACGATTAGCGGGATGAATCGAGCCCCTTATATACGCTCTACGCTAAAATATGAGATACGATTCACACGAGATACTAGATATGTTTTACTACATACTATATATACATTAATTAAAAGCACCAAATGTCTCCTGATATGATTAGATACTTCTCGATAATGCTCTTCTTCATATTGAAATAATCTAATATTCTACAAGAAAGACCACGTACATGATCAATTTATTTTAACCAAGTAAAAAGGCTACTCGAAATTAATACAAGGCAACTTTAGTCTAATATTTATTAACACAAATTCTCGGAGTACTTTTCTTTTTTTGCTACTACAATTTCATTTTATAAACATACAGGCAAAAGGTCACCACCATAATCAATTACTCCAACCTTACATTTATTACCCTGTATATCTAATGCCATATTTATGGCATTCTGAACTGTTTCAGCGTGAATAAAGCCAAATTTTTCTTTTTGTTGTATTGTAAGCCCTGGAGAAACACAGATTATTGAAACTTTTCTCTTATGATGCGCATGAATAAGAAGGGCCGCTAATCCAACTTCATCTTTAATTTTATTATTTGAAGATAATTCCATTAATTCTTTATACATTAAATGGCCATATTTTTCTAAAATAGAATGACTGGAAGAAATTCCTTCTGGAAATCTTCCCACAAGAATCAAAGTTCCTCCTTGTTTTATACCCCGCAACGAATAGGTTACTGGTTTATCACCCTGCCAATAATCTAAATCAGCAGGATAAGCACTAACTACCACTATATCAGCTAAATCTTTTATTTGTACTTCATAGATTTCCTTAGCATATTTAACCCCACATCTATGGGCAAGAATAGGATCACCACCTACAACTTTATAAATTTGTCCATTCGTTCCAAGAATAAAGTTAATAATATAATTAAGACCAGCTTTTTTTGCAATAAATTCAATTTCTGACCGAACCTTGTTATTAACAGTACCAGCAATATCAAGATATTTAGGGTCCTTTGCCGCCATCAGATGGGTAGCAGCAGTTGTCTCCCAACCACAAATTCCTGGCTGAACTATTTTCCCACCTCCAGACCAGCCTGCTTCCGAATGTGGTACAATACTTCCAATTCCTATAGAAAAATCAGTCTCAATCATTTTTTTATTAACTATAATATTAATATTATTTGATGTTCTCCCAAGATCAACTAAATTTTCTGGATCAGCCCATTCATGATTAAATATTTTGACAGATTCTAGAGTCTCAGCCCCAAAAGTTTTAATTATCTCACTATGAGTCATATATCTATGTGTCCCTAATGCTATAAGAATGGTAATGTCTTGTTTTTTAATACCTAATTTTGCTAATTCTTTAATGACCAGAGGTATTAATCTTTTTTTTGGAGTAGGCCTTGTAAGGTCATCAACGATCAATAATACCTTCATCCCACTGCGTAAAATTTTATTTAGTGATAACGCTCCAATAGGCTTATAAAAGGCTTTCTTTACATAAAATTCGTCATTTTCTTTTTGGTTGACTTTCTTAGGTTCAATATAATAACAGTAATTCTTTTTCGGTACTGAAAAATTGAGTTTTTTCTGCCCATAAGTAATCATTATTTCTTCATTTTTCATAAGCAATTATCTCCAATAGTTCATTTTGTTCTGACTTCAATTCAGTCGATTTTATTTTTTATATATTTTGCCAATAAAATCCAATATCTTTAAGGGTATAGAATTTATATTAGCAAGCCATATTATGTTAAGATCCAAAAAGTAGATACCACTAGCCCGTAGCACTTTAAAACAGTTCGGGCTTCGCTTGACCTAATTCGTAGGTTTTTTGACATTTGACGTATTCTAATATGCTCTTTTCGTCCAGAGCTATGGCAGAGATAAAATATCTTGATGGCCAAACGATGTTCTCTTTCCAGTATGCCTTTTTGATAGCCAAGAAAACTTTTCCCTTAGTTTACTTGCAATTTGAGCTTCATCCTACCGACTATTTCGCTTACTGGATAGCTTGGTGGTATTATCATCACTATATGTATGTGATCTATTTGGATATTGCATTCGATAATTTCACAGCCTGGTAAACTTTTTAGAATTTTAGCAAAAAGTTTACAAAAGCACCTCTATAGACCAAGATTTAGGATACGGCAACTACTAAAAATTAGTACATGTAAACTGCTAAAAAGAAATGTATTTTATATAAGCAAAAAAACCTTTTAAAATAAAATATACCAATTATTTAACAAAATTATTTAGACATTTACAACCTTAAACTCAGAAATACATTCAGTTATCTTTACACTTATTTCTTCATAATCCTTACTACTATTATCCACTTCCCCTACTATTCTATTCTGTGAAAATATTAATATTCTGTTTGCTAATTTTATTATCTCTGGCATATCTGATGATATCAATATTATTGATTTTCCCATTTTTGAGAGGTTCCATATTAATTTGGCGAAATATTCTTTAGAACCAATATCTATGCCCACCGTCGGTTCATCAGCTATTAATATATCAACATTTGCTGCCAGCCATTTGGCAATGGATATTTTTTGTTGATTTCCACCACTTAACTTCCCAACCTTTTGATTTAATCCTGTACATTTTATATCTAAATCTTTAATCTTTTTCCAGGCAACATCTCTTTCTTTTTCACTAGAAACTAACCCAAGACCATTAGCTATTTTATCCCAAATAGTTATAGCAATGTTTGTTTTAACAGTATCAGTTAATATGAGCCCTTCTTTTTTTCTATCTTCAGAAAGATACCCTAAATTATATTTAGATAAAGTATTATAAATTGATCTTATACTGGCTTTTTTGCCATTTATTATTATTTCTCCACTATCATATTGGTCATATCCTATAAGTATTTTAGCTAACTCTGTTCTACCAGAACCAACTAACCCATAAAATCCTAAGATTTCACCTTTATAAAGAGTAAAATTAACGTCATAAGCTTTCTTTTCTTTAGTTAAATTTTTTACTTCTAAAACTTTTTTATTTCTATCGACAGTATTAATAAAAGTGGCCCTTTTATCTTCTTCTCTTCCAATCATATATCTCACAATCTTATCTCTATCTAGATTTTTAATATCATCTGTTATTACACATTTACCATCTCTTAAAATGCTTACTCTATTAGCTATTTGTAAAACTTCTTCTAAAATATGAGAAATAAATATTATAAGAATTCCCTCTTTTTTTAGCTTAAACAATATTTTGAATAAATGTTGTGCCTCTTTTTTTGTTAATGATGCTGTAGGTTCGTCTAATATTAAAACTTTTATATTAGAAGAAGATAATGCTTTTGCCAACCTAACCAATTGTTTCTGGGCAGTATCCAATCTACTAATAGGTGTAGAAGCTTCTACTTTTAAGCCAATTAAGTCAAGATATTTCTTTGCAACTCTATTTATTTCTTCCCAATCAAGGATTCCAGTTTTAACTTTAACAGGCAGTTTATCAATCATAATATTTTCAGCCACACTTGCCTGAGGTAATAAGTTTAATTCTTGTTGAAATGTAATAATACCATTTTTAATGGCTTCATAGGTACTATTTATTTCGTAAGGTTTATTGTTTAAAAATATCTTACCCTCTTTTTCGGGTTTATATACTCCTGATATTATTTTAACAAGCGTACTTTTCCCTGCTCCATTTTCACCAAGTAAAGCATGAATTTCACTGCTTTTAAACTTTATTGAAACATCATCTAACGCTTTAACACCAGGGAAAATTTTACTTATATTTTTTAATTCTAACATTTATAACTTTACCTTTCCTTATTTTTTAATCTGAAAACTAAAAAATTAATTAAATCTATCATGTATAGTAAAGGTAAATGCTTAATTTTAAATAATTAAGCATTTACCTTTTAATTTTTAATGTAGATAGATATATTATTTTTTAGGTGGATTAAAATAATCTGTAGCAAATGTTCTAAGCATTTCATTTAAAATATCTTTTTGATTTTGTTGATAATTATCTACATTGTCTATGTTTGTATAAAAATTTGGTATCTCGACAAAAAAAGCTCCTTTCTTAACCGTATAACCACTTTTAAGTAGCCTTATTGCTTCCATCCCCAGCCATGCTTGAGCTAAAGGAGATTGTGATATATATCCTGTCATATAGCCATCTTTAATTGCCTGTACGTTCTCAGGATCACTATTTGTTCCCACTCCTACAAGTTTTATCCTTTTATCTCCTATTTCAGTTAAATCTTTAATTGCTACTAACGTTGGTACATAACAGGTAGCAATTATTCCATCAATCTCTTTTTCTCTAGCACCTAATAAACTGCCTATTTTTGTTGTAGCGTCTTCCAAAGCATCAATATCAGCAAGTTCGGCTATTATCTTAACACCTGGATACCGTGCAACTACTTCATCGACACCTTCTTTTCTTAATATAGTATCGGGATCAGACAATGCACCAAGAAGACTAACTATATTTCCTTTTCCCCCCATTGCTTTGATTAATTCTTCAGTTGATTTCATTACTGATTTCTTAGTATCCTCATCAATATAAAGTGCAGCATCTGTAGGTAAAGCAACTGGACCAGCTATTGCAACAACTGGAATTCCTTGTTTAGCTAACTCTGCAATAGTTACATTGCAGGCAGTATAATGCCCTGGCCATATAGCAAAACCATTATACCCTTGAGTTTGCATAGCCTCAATTATTGCATTTTCCTCTTCTTGATCAAAATGTTGTGTAGCTCTATATCCGACTTCTATACCTGTCTCATTCATATAATCTTTTGCTATTTGTTCCCATGGCGCAAAATATGGATGTAACACACCAATTAAACCAATTTTGATGTCTTCCTTCTTTACTTCTGCAGCAAATACAGTTGTTGTAGCCAATACTATTGTTGTAGCTAATACTAGTACTAATAAAATTAATGAATATCTTTTCATTTTTTTCTTCTCTCCTTTAATTTCATATTCTTTGACAGTATCTTATTTAAATTAATTTAAAGCAAACCAAACAATAATATTTTATTTATCACCCCCATTTTTTGCTATTTGACTATCAGAAAAACTAAAGTTCTTATTTTACTTTTGTTATATAACATATATATTTTATTAATTCACCCTCACAATTTAAGTTTTACTTTTTAAAATCTTCCACAGCTTTATTGTTATTTAAGAACATTTTTCTGATGTCCTGCATTTATTTTTTCAATATTTCTTATATTTATTAATTATATTAATCTACCTCCCTTAAAAATATTTTTTTCTGCATAAACATTTCTTAATCTATCCATTCCAACTGCAAACAATAATGCCATTCCTAAAAAAGACTGTTCCCAAAAAATATCAACTCGGAACAATACAAGTGCATTTGAAATTAAAGTCATTAATATTCCTCCAAAAATTGTACCAATTACAGAAGTTTTACCCCCTGACATAGATGTCCCCCCTATTACTGAAATAGCAAAAGACATTAAAAGCCAGTTCTGTCCTATTAACGGATGAGCAGTACCAAGTCTAGCAACATAGAGCACACCAGCCAAGCCTGCAAATAAACCAGAAAGCATATGGGCCTTCAAAATAATATTTTTAGTATTTATCCCTGAGAAAATAGCAGCATCTTCGTTACCACCTGTTGCTAATATTTGTCTACCAAAAATAGTATGATTAAACAAAATATCAACTAACAAGGCTATAAATAACATTATAAAAAACATCATTGGTAGTATTCCTAATACCCTACCTGTACCTAAAGATATAAAAACCAAAGGTATTTTTGTAAATGGTGTAGAATGTGTAAGTCCATAATTTATACCGAGGAACACACTATAAGTTCCTAAAGTCACAATGAAAGGGTCAATTCCTGTTCGTGTAATAATTATTCCGTTTATAAAACCGCAGACGATTCCCACTAAAAGTCCAAATAAGACAACAACCCAAATTGGAAATCCTGTAAACTGAAAAAGATAGCCTGCTACTACTGCTGATAATCCACCTATAGCGCCCATAGATAAATTCATTTGACCAATCACTAAAACCATTATTTGTGAAAGAGCTATTAATACCCACAATGAAGAGGACCTTAATATAGAATGAATATTAGTAGCAGACAAAAATTCACCATTTTTAAAGATTACCATAAAAATTGTAAATACTAATACAATCACAATAACCCCAAAACTGCTCTCTAGAAACAAAGAACTAAAATCATATTTCATTAACCTTTTTTTAAAACCCATAATAAATTTCCGACTCCTTTACGTTTTTTTAAAATAATATGTATTAGCAACAAATAGCCTCTCTAATAGCCTGTTCAAAAATCTTAAGTCCCTCCTTTAAAGCTTCTTCAGTTATTACTAAAGGAGGGCATACTTTAATCGTTGCTCCAGAACCTACTGGTGCGAAGAATAATAGACCTTTTTCACTAGAAATTCTTACGATATCATGCGCGAGGTCAGGATCTATCTCCTTGGTTCCATTTTTTGTGAAAACAATTCCCCAAATAAGCCCGACGCCACGCACATGACCGATTACATTAGAATATTTTTCTTTGAGTTTTTCCAAAAATTCTTCACATATTTTGCCTAAATTAGCCGACTTTTCTATCAGATTATTGTTTAAAATATAATTTATACTAGCCAAGGCGGCGGCGGAACAAACGGGGTTCCCGGTATGTGTGCTGGTCATCTTATTAGGCCCGTACAAATTCAGAATTTCCTCTCTACCAATTACAGCTGACAGGGGCATGCCACTTGAAATACCTTTACCACAACACATTAAATCGGGAATAATACCGTAGTGTTCAAATCCAAACAATTTACCAGTTCGACCAAAGCCTGCCTGCACTTCATCAAAGATAAGAACAATATTATATTTGTCACAAAATTCTCTTAACTTTCTAGCAAATCCGGGTGGCATCAATTCAACCCAACCACCTTGGAAAGTTTCAGACATAATTCCAGCTATTTGTATGGGTTCAATATTTTTCTCCCGCAAGTAGAATAAGAACTTATTGAAACACTCCTCATCAGAATATGTTGGATCATTAACATCAGCCCAAGAATATTTAAAGCTGTTTGGATAAGGAACTTGATTGATATCAGGATCTAAATTGACTATCCATTCTTTGTCTTTCGGTGAACCACCAGCCTGTTGAGCGCCTAAAGTTCGTCCATGAAATCCATCATCAAATGTTACAATTTTAATTTTTTCTTTACCACCTATTTTTTTTCCATATGTTCTCGCAAGCTTTATAGCACATTCGGTAGTTTCTGAACCTGTAGTAAGTAAAAAGCATTTATTTAATGGTTCCGGAGTTATCTCTACAAGTTTTTTCACAAGTTTACCTCGGATTTCACTAGGGAAACAATAATTAAATAATAGATCATGTTCTGCTTGTCCAATAATAGCCTTCTGAACCTCAGGGTTACAATGCCCTGCGTTAGCTGCAACTACGCCCGAACTGAAGTCTATCCATTTATTTCCAAATTTGTCATAAACATTAAATCCCTTGGCTTTAGCCCAAACAATAAGAGGTTGACCAGTCATAGAACGTGGTTCATATTTTCGAAGTTCCTCAATAATTTCCAAAGACTCAGAAACCGGTATTTTAGTCACAATTCTTCTATTTTTTGTCTCTATTTTTTTAACATCCTTAGGAATAAAATCAAAACTTTTAGCCATAATAGCTCCTCCTTAAATCAAAATAAATTTAATTTTTAAAAAATTACACTTCTTCAAGTTTTTTTTGGAAATATTATTTACATTTTTGAATAGTATACCTATAAAACTATCAAAGGTGGTAAACTTTTATTTGTTATGCAACCAGCCTCACATGTCTAATAATATTTTAATTAAGGCGATTAAGTTTATCTATCGTCTTAGGTACTTCTATCCTTACAGTTGACGTATAAAGCCCTATGCCAGTAGACTGACATATTTTTACATCACCAACACAACTGAGTAATACGCCAACTTCGTTAATATTAATACCCAATCTTTCCATTAAGAAATCAGCCATATCTTTCGATGCAGTAACTATGGCTTCACCTAAAGTATTTCCCGTAGCCACAGTTGCCCAAGATTCAGGTAGTTCAATAAATGGGCAAGGAATCTGTTTTCCTTTCTTGATTTCAGTTACTTTAATAGTAATATCGGCAGCGCATTCTAGACCCATAGAAAATTCTGAATCGCATTGCCGTGCATGGACGTCCCCAGCTATTAATAAAGCACCAGGTACGAATACTGGAAAATGAATTTTTGCTCCCATTCCCGCAGTAGGTGCATCCATGTTACCTCCGTGAATACCTGAACGTCCAGTTGGTATACTTTGGAGTGGGGTGGTACCAATAGTACCTATCATAGGTTTTATAGGAAACTCAATATTTTCGTTAAAAATTGCGGTATCTTTTGTTATTTTAAAGATTTTAGTATAAGACTGCGTATAATAATCCCTCAAGATACCGTCACCTGGCATTACACAGACAAAGCCTTCATTCTTAACTTCAATATTGAGGATTTCCACTACTATCGTGTCACCAGGTTCTGCTCCCTTGACAAAGATGGGACCCGTACAGGGATTAACATAATCGAGATTAATAAGCTCTTTCAATACATCATTTTCGGTCTTTATTCTACCATTCTGTGCATCTTGAGTTTCAATCACAAATGGTTCGTTAACTTCAACTTCCAAAGCTGGCTCATTTTTTTTATCAAAAAAATAAACAAGTTTGTCCCTTTTTATTCTTTTCATTTCATTTCTCCTTTTTCTTTTAATTATTTTTAATTTATTACAAACATCCTCTTAGGTAAGCTCTCTATTACTTTATCTTTCTGAACACCTTATCGATCTTATCAAGGGTAATTTCAATATCTTTCATTCTGTGCTGTGCAGAGAAGCCATTATGTATAGGAATTGAATTGTTACCATAATCATTAAAATACAGACCTTCATTAAAAGTTTCGAATATAAATTTATAACTCATCTAGTAACTAAATTTACTTACAACTTTTTTTTCAATCGTAAACATGCTCAAGGGCTTCCACTCTAAAATATATACAACAACGAGTACTCATAACTCTTACATAACCTAAGATATTATATTTTTTGAATATATCATCTAAACTACTTCGTTTTTCCCTCCAATCTTTTTTCCCTCGATTTACTACCCCACTAAATTTTACACTAAAGAATCTTTCTCTTTATTACCTGGGGATTAACTATTGCTCTGGGCAATTCTCCTTTTAAAACTGCGAGCACTGCTTTAGCGGTCTTTGTTTTTAACTCAACATAGGACTCCTCTGAGTAAAAAGAGATATGTGGTGTAACAATTAGATTGTTTAATTTTAACAAGGGATTATCCCATTCAGGAGGTTCTTTCTCCATAACATCTAAGGCTGCTCCTGCAATCCATTTCTCCCGAAGAGCCTGGTAAAGGGCTTTTTCGTTAAGAAGAGGTCCCCGGGAAGTATTAATTAAATAGGCTGTTTTTTTCATCGCTTTTAGCTCACTTTCTCCAAATGAATGTCTTGTCTCCTGCGTAAGTGGGGCATGAAGGGATACAAAATCTGAATCAGACAATAACTTAGAAAATTCAACTAACTTTATATCTTCATCAACTTTGGAAATATAAGGGTCATAAGCAATAATTTTAAAACCGAATCTCGAAGCTTTTTGAGCTACCATCCTAGCGATTCTACCCAAGCCAAAAAGACCTAAATTTTTACCCTTAGTTCGAAAAAGAGGTTTAGCTAGCGTGAAATCCCATTTTTTTTCTCTTCTCTTTCTATCCAATAAAGTTATTCCTCGTGCACAGGCCAAGATTAAAGCCATGGTATGAGTGGAGACCTCATCAATACAGTAATCCGGAACATTCGCTATGATAATTCCCCGTTCAGTAGCTGCTTCAACATCAATATTATCCACTCCCACTCCGTAGCGAAGAATAACTTTGCATCTTTTTAATGATTCAATCACTCTTCTGGTTATGGGAGCATACTGATTAAGTATTCCATCAGCATCTTTAGCTGCTTCAATCACTTCATCCTCTGTATTACAGTAAGCTAAAACAAACTCCGGATCAATTTCACTTAATATTTCTTTTTCTATTTCTACAGAAGGATGGTCGCAATCAGTTATTACTACTTTTGCTCTTTTTTTAGACATATATATCCCCCTACTCTTAATTTTAAATAAATTCTAAAAACTTAACCTATTTTTTGTTTTCAGTAAGAATTCTACCTTTGTACTCTTCCTGACCCTGCTCCTCCAGTTAAGCTTTTTACCTCCTCTACTGAAAGCAAAGGTAAATCACCGGGAATAGAATGCATAAGACAAGATGCTGCTACTGCAAATTCGAGAGCTTCTTTATCATTAGTTAAATTATTCAAACCATAAATTAAGCCTGCAGCAAAAGTATCTCCAGCCCCTACTCTATCCACAATATTATGAATTTCATATTTTTTTGAAGCAAGAAATTCTTTCCTATTATTTAGTACTGCCGACCATCCGTTATAGTTGGCCGAATGGCTTTCTCTTAAGGTAATAGCAATTTTTTTGATGGGATACAAGCTAAGGATCTTCTCCGTTAATTCTTTGTATTTGTTGACTTGAAGCTCTCCTGATTCGACATCGATATCCACTTTAACTCCAAGAGCTTTCTGGCAATCTTCTTCATTTGCAATGACGATATCCACATATTTCACTAATTCACCCATGACATCAGGAGCAGATTTCCCGTATTTCCATAATTTTTTTCTAAAGTTAAGATCACTGGATACAGTAATGCCTTTTTCTCTTGCTTTTTTCACTGCTTCTAAGGAAAGCTCTGAAGCTGAAAGAGAAATAGCTGGAGTAATACCGGTAATATGAAACCAAGTTGCTCCATCAAATACCCTGTCCCAGTTAATATCGCCAGGTTTTGCCTCAGCAATAGCGGAATGAGAACGGTCGTAAATAACCTTTGAGGGTCTCTGATTAGCTCCGGCTTCTAAAAAATAAATACCTAGCCTGTCTCCTTTTCTTACAACAAATGTAGTATTTACACCCTGCCTTTTTAGTTCTCCAAGACAAGCATCTCCAATTGAATTATCAGGGATTACAGAAACATAGGCTACATTTAAACCAAATCGAGCTAGTCCTACAGCTACATTTGCCTCCCCTCCTCCAAAGGCAGCTTCAAGAAGAGGGCTCTGGAAAAATCTCTCCCGATTGGGTGATTTCAGTCTTAACATTATCTCACCAAAAGTAATATATTTTTCCATTATTTTCTCCATTATAAAAAATTATTTTTGCAAAAGATGAATGGCAAATCCTGATACTTCTTGAGCTACATAGATTGCCTTAAGTTTGCCATCCTTCTCTTTAGCAGTTTCAGGAAGAACTGAAATATTCTTCTTTTTTAAATAGGCTATTGCCCTATGAATATCGTTAGTAGCTATAGCAATATGTCCATGTTTCCCTAAATACTGGCTTTTAATAACTTCAAAACATGAACTAGTAAAAATAGAACTTGCTCCCTCTTTTACGGGTAGATAAAAAAGCCGTGAAAGTAGGTTTGCAGAATTAAGAGCTTTGTCTTTACTTTCCTCATTTATCCCCAAATGGGCGAACTCAAAACCGAGCATAGTAGAAATTGCTTCCTTAGTAAGTCTGGTAATCTCAGCAAAATTTCCCGAAGAGATGAGTTCAAACTTTACCATCCAACTACCACCACAAGCATGTACTTTATTACAAGATAGATAGGAACATAAATTATTCTGGTTAATCCCTCCAGTGGGAATAAATTTTATCCCGGTAAAAGGTGCAGACATAGATTTAAGAAGTGATAATCCTCCTGATGCTTCGGCGGGAAAAAACTTTACCACTTCAATTCCTCTTTCCAGGGCCATCTCAATCTGGGTTGGATTATTAATTCCCGGTGTTACTGGAATATTATTTTCTAAACAATAATCTACTACTTTTGGGTTGAAACCTGGGGATACAATAAATTTAGCCCCGGCAGAAACTGCCTTTTTTGCCTGTTCAACTGTCAATACGGTTCCTGCTCCAACTAAAAGATTGGGAAGTTCTTTGGTCAGGATTTTAATTGACTCTTCTGCCGCAGAAGTTCTGAAGGTAATTTCGGCAACAGGGAGATCACCATCGAGAAGTGCTCTTCCTAGAGGAAGGGCGTCTTCAGCTTTTTTGATTTTAACTACTGGTATAATTCCTAGCCCACCGATTCTTTCAAGAATTTTATTCATTTAAACAATCTCCTTTTTAAAAACATACTATGTGTTACTATAATTAGATCACCAAGATTAGGCATAATGAACTTATGTTTTATATTGGTCATATATTAATTCTTCTTCTATTCATATCATAACCAAAATTTTTTTCTTGCTTTTCAATTATTCCTTTCTACCATTTACCATTATATCCTAATCTTTTAGATATTTTTTTACTTGTCTCCAGAAGAGCTTCATTTAGATTATTTTGTATATTTTTATTTATCCTAAAAATAGGGCTTGAAATACTAATAGCAGCTATAACTTTTCCTTGATAATTCCTGATAGGAGCAGCTATACAACGAACATCTTTCTCGTTTTCTTCTCTATCTAAGGCAAAACCCTGCTCTCTTACTTTACTAAGTTCTTTTTCTAATTCCCTTTTATCAGTGATGGTATTCTCGGTAAGGCGAGGAAGCTCTTTTTCCCCTAATATTTTCTTTCTTTCTTCCGCTGAAAGATAGGTTAATAGCACCTTCCCTAAAGCAGTACAGTGAAGGGGGGCTCTTTTACCCACGTAAGAGATCATCCTTATAGTTTGAGAAGACTCCTCTTTAGCTAAGTAAAGAACTTCTCCTTCTTCCAAAACTCCTAAATGAACAATTTCGTTGCACTGTTTTACTAATTCTTTCAAATAAGGAGCAGCTTCTCTTACCAGGTCCATTTGGTGAAGTTTGGCCATACCTAATTCTAATAACTTCAAACCTAGCTGGTATCTTTGAGTATTGGGGTCTTGCTCTACATAACCCCAGTGTTTTAAGGTATCTAATATACGGTGAGTGGTGCTGGGATAGAACCCTAATTTTTCACTGATCTCAGTCATATTCATAGAGGAACCTTTTTGAAGTAGGAGCTCAAGAACGGAGAGAGATTTATCCAGAACTTTTATGGGGTAATTAGGTTTTGCCTTTTTCATCTTGTTTTCCTTACTACTTTTCTACATTATAGAAATAGTTTCTATTTTCATGTTATTTATATTATACAAGATGAATTTTAGTTTTGTCAACTTTTTTTCTTAACTTGTCATTTAAAAATCAAAACCGGACTGTTTTTTAATGATTTAAAGTTTAAAAGTGGACTAACCCAAAATAGTAAAAAAGATGTAATCTAGAACTAAAT
>LDZT01010980.1_pt1 | contig 14585 bp, 12 predicted proteins | sample 615521 | NCBI WGS metagenome assembly LDZT01 (sample SAMN03408292, study PRJNA278302) | terrestrial metagenome | isolation source: oil reservoir sample SB1 | place: USA: Alaska, North Slope, Schrader Bluff formation | collected 2011-09
TAATGGGCTATTTATGCCAGCATACAGTAATCAAATAAGTACCAATACCAGTATCGATGTTAAGGGTGGAATAATGCTAGAATCAAAAAAAGGACTTGATACATTATCTCTGCAATCAGCCTTTGGTCAACTGAGCCGTACTTTTGTAGAATTAGGAATTAATTATGCTTTCTAAATAAATTGCTTACTATTGATTGAATATTATGAAAATATATTGAAATAAGGAGCCTATTTAACATACTTCAGAAGGAGGAAGATTTGCCAAAAGTAAAAATAGCTATTGCCAGTGGTAAAGGTGGAACAGGAAAAACATTAATATCAACCAATATAGCCCGTACTATAAGTGATATAGGAGAATCAGTGCATTATATCGACTGTGATGTTGAAGAACCCAATGGCCATCTATTTTTAAAACCTGAGAACAACAAAGAAGAGATTGTTTCTTTGCTATCTCCTGTTGGTATAAATGATGAAAAATGTATAAAATGTGGAAAATGTGTTGATGCCTGTCATTATAATGCTATTGCAATTGTTAAGGAAAAGGTATTGTTTTTTAAAGAGTTGTGTCATTTATGTGGTGCCTGTCAGATTGTGTGCCCTGTTGACGCAATAATTGAGAAAGACAGAGAAATTGGTTCTTTACGGCATGGCATTAGTGGAAAAATTGATTTTCATGATGGGTCATTAAAGACGGCAGAAGGAGGTATGTCTCCCCGTTTAATAAGAGGATTAAAATCACATATTGCAGAAGGGGTTAATATTTTAGATTCTTCTCCTGGAACCGCCTGTCCGGTAGTTGAGACTATCAAAGATGCAGATCTTTGTGTTTTAGTAACAGATCCTACCCCTTTTGGGTTACATGATCTCAAGTTAGCCGCAGCAATGGCCAGAAGCCTGGAGAAAGAACCCATTATAATTGTTAATAGGGCAGGCTATAATAATATGGATTTAGAAAACTACTGTCAAACTCAGCAGCTAGAAATTATTGGTGAAATACCCAATGACCGTAAAATAGCCCATTTTTATTCTCGAGGAGAGCTGATTATTGATAAAATTCCAGAATATAAGGTGTTGTTTAAAAAAATTGCCGCCAGAATTATAGAAGCTGCCAAGCATAAAAGAAATATTAGAAAGCCTGCAGAGAAAGAATATTTTTTCGAAAATCAGCAGGTAATAAAGAAGAGCTTGAAATCAGATGAAATTGAAGGACAGAGACCAAAAGAGATTGTCATTATAAGTGGGAAAGGAGGAACTGGCAAGACTTCACTCGCTGCAGCGTTGTCATCTTTGAATAAATCGATGGTAATTGCCGATTGTGATGTAGATGCGGCTGATTTACATCTTATTTTAAAACCAAAAATTAAGGAAAGAGGTTATTTTAGTGGTGGTGTAACTGCGAAAATTATTCAAGATAAATGCACAGCCTGTGGTAAATGTAAAGATGCATGTCATTTTATGGCTATTGAAAAAGAAGTAAAAAAAGGTAAAGTCAGTTATTATATCAATCCTATAGATTGCGAGGGTTGTGGAGTTTGCTATTTAGTTTGTCCGGAGAATGCCATTGAAGTCCATGATGCTATTAATGGCGAGTGGTTTATTTCTGATACCAGGTTTGGGCCAATGAGCCATGCCCGACTGGGAATTGCTGAAGAAAATTCAGGTAGATTGGTTACTTTAGTAAGAGACCATGCAGTTAACCTGGCTAAAAAATATGATATTAAAAATAATTTAATTGATGGATCACCTGGTACCGGATGTCCTGTTATTGCCTCCCTTACTGCAGCGGATTATGCATTAATTGTTACAGAACCTACAGTATCTGGTTTACACGATATGAAACGTGTTTTTGAATTAGTTAAATATTTTGGTATGAAAGCTGGTGTAGTAATAAATAAATTTGATATTAATAGAGAAATGGCTACCAGGATTGAGGAAACTTCAGCTGAAGCAGGAATAAAGATTTTGGGCTTTATTCCTTATGATGAGGTAATGACAGAAGCCCAGATAAAGGAGCAATCAGTAATTGAGTATAAAAAAAATAGTGAAGTTGCCAGGGAAATAATAAAAGTAAATAAAAATATCAAGAAAGAAATATCAATTGATGGTTAAATGAAGAGCACTCGAAGACTTTTTTCTTCGATTTAATTTCGGAGAATTATGACCAATGAATTCTAATGGAAAAGGAATTTTATTTTGAGAAGAAAAGATAAAGAAATAAGTGATATCAAAGTAATAAAAAATATTATCAAGGAAGCTGATTTTTGTAATGTAGCTATGTCTGAGAATAATATGCCATATGTAGTTCCTATGAATTTTGGATTTGATCAAGAATCTTTATATCTTCACTCAGCAAACGAAGGTCTCAAAATTGATATCCTTCAGAGCAACCCTAATGTTTGTCTAGGAATTGTCAATGATGCAAAAGTAGAAAAAACATCAGATGTATGTAAAACTACTATGAAATACAAAAGCGTAATTATTTTTGGTAAAGCACAATTTATAACTGATAATTGTGAAAAGGAAAAAGCGCTTAAGATTATTATTAATCATTACTATGGAGATAATCGTGATTTTGTAGAAAGAGAATCAAAATTCAATCAAACTGTTTTAGAAAAAATAGTTATTCTAAAGGTAAAAATTGAAAAGATAAGCGGTAAACAGTCAGTTTAACAAAGGATTTTCTATTAAAGATAAATGATAGAAGAATAAAATAGTTATTTAACTAAAAAAGTATTAAAAGTATTAAATATGTTTACAAAAGAAATAAGTGAAGATAATAAGAACACCTTATTCGGAGTTTTGGCAATTTTATTCTGGGGAAGTACTGTTGCCTTCTCCAGGAGTTTAACAGAACAATTAGGTACTATTACGGCTGGCAGCTTGGTTTTCATATTAAGTTCATTCTTTTCCTGGCTATATACATTGCTTGTGTCCCCCGGTAATTTTAAAAAAATGTTTAAATTACCCCATTCTTATTTATGGGGATGCGGATTGCTGTTTGTTATATATATGACAACACTTTATCTGGCAATAGGTTTATCAATTAATAGATTGCAAGTTGTTGAAATTAGTATTATTAATTATCTTTGGCCTGGGTTAACCCTGCTTTTTTCTGTTCCTATTTTATATAAAAGGGCTCGTCTATCAATTATTTTAGGAATTTTATTATGTATTACAGGTGTTTATATTGCCATGAATCCATATCATAATTTTTCTTTATTACCCCTTTTGCAGAATATTCAAGAAAACAGTTTACCATATCTTTTCGCATTCATAGCAGCGGTTTCCTGGGCTCTTTATTCAACTTTGGCAAGAAAATGGGCAGGTGACAATGAAGAGGGAGCGGTACCAATTTTTCTTTTTTTTACCGGGATTACATTGTTTATTCTCAGGTTTTTCTTTCAAGAAGAAACAATATGGAGCTTCAAGGTAGGTATTGAATTATTATATATGGCTATTTTCCCAACATTTCTTGCCTATTTTTTTTGGGATCAGGCCATGCGTCGTGGTAATATTGTGTTAGTTACAACTCTATCTTATTTTACACCTCTTTTATCAGTATTTATAAGTTCACTATATTTGCAGATTACTATTGATATTCGTTTGTGGGTCGCCTCTATTTTAGTAGTGATTGGTGCCATTATAAGTAAATATTCTATCTTAGAAACTTAGAAATTTGATTCAGTTTTTAGGTATAGTCTTTTAAAAAAGTTCTTAGAACAGAAGATTAGAAAGGGTTTTATTCTGATGGAAGAAAAAGTAAAAGAAATAATTTCAAAAATGGTTTATTAGAGAAGAGCTTTTTTAAAACTTTTCAAGCTGACAACATTCGCTTAAAAGAAGTTCTGAAAAAACTAAATAATGACACAGAAGAACACCGAAATAGAATAAATAAGAAAAAAGATTATTAATAGATGGAGTAAAGCTACAGATATTGTATTTAGTCATCTTCATGGAGACCATGTTCCTTTGGTTCAAGCTAACCCATATCAATTGAATATCAGTTCTTTAGATAAATTATTACCAAAGACAAGAGTGTGGTTAAGCTCTTTTGAACAACTTAATAATTTAGAGAAATCTAGGTTTTCAGAATTAAAAGGTGCTTTAGGACAGAATTATATCTTCGTTGATAGTCTATTTCATCAGGATCTATGTTTTTCTAAGCTAGTTTTTCATGGTGAAAGGGATAAGAATAGAAATAAAGTATTTATGACTCGCATCGAAGAAGATAATTTTGTATTTGTACATGGCTCAGATATCCAATTACTCGATGAAGAAGCGGTTCAAATTATATTATCATGGAAACCTGATCTACTCGTGGTTAGTGGTCCTCCTTTGTATCTAACAGTTAAAATGACCAAAAAATTAGAACAAAATGCTTTCAATAATGCCCGAATACTATCCGATCATATACCTACTGTTATAATTGACCATCATCTCTTAAGGAATTATAAGGGTTTAGATTGGTTAGGGAAGATTAAAAAAAGAACTAAAAATAAAGTATTATGTGCAGCATGTTATATGAATAAACCTCTTCTGATGTTAGAGGCAGACCGTTTAAAGCTATATAAAGAAATGTCTGTAACAGCAGATTGGCATACTAAATATGCTCAGGGATTAGTTAATACTCAGTATTATTGGGATAGAGGGAATAAAATATATCATAAAGAATCAAAAACATCATCAGGTGAATAATAAAAGTTTGTTAGTGAAGTATTTAGGGGAATATGATTACAGTGAGGTGTATTAAATGCAAGAGAATAATTTATAAATATAAGAAAATTGGCAAGGGCAATCTTTGGCATTGCTGGAAGAATAGAATCAAACAAGATAATAGTGTTCATTGTGGAAATGAAATACGATGTGTTTGCGGTAATTTGATCGGAATAGAAGAAGAAAAATGGATTAAAATGAAACAGCATTCTTTCGAGATTTCGGGAACAGTAACAAAAAAGTAAAAAATACCTGATACCAAAGATAGTAACATGAAAATTAAATCCAAATATTTCAAGAATTCTTACTAGAAGGCTAATTTGTACTAGTGGTTATTTTAAGCAACAATTCAAGAGAGAAAAATATAAGTTTATAAAAGCTGGAAAGGAGAGTCCATTCTTTCGCTGGCAAACAATATATCTTCAGGAACCTGTGCTTTAATAAGCTGTTCTCTAATAGCTGGAACAAAATATTTTTCAGTATAAAAATGCTCAATATCAATGATATTGAGTCCCATCTCTTTTGCTTCTAAGGCTTCGTGGTGGTCAATGTCTCCAGTGATAAATAAATCTACATTTTTGTTGATACATTGTTTAATCAGTGAACCTCCACTTCCTGTACACAATGCTATAGTCCTAATATTTTCTTTATTTGCTCGGACGATTCTTAGGTAGGGAATATTTAATATGCTTTTTATTTTTTTGCAGAAATTTTCCAGGTTTTGTTCTGAAGATAGATTTGCAATTAAGCCAATGCCAGTCTTTGAATTAGTTTTTAATTGGTAAATATCATAGGCTGGCTCTTCATAAGGATGTTTTTTATAGATAGCTTTAATTATTTTATTCAAATTTCTTTCCAGAAATACTGTCTCTATCTTAACTTCATTAACTATTTCTCTTTCTCCTTTTTTCCCGATAAATGGATTTGCTCTATCGGAAGGTTTAAAAGAACCTTTGCCGGAAGAGGTAAATGAAGTTTCGGAATAATTGCCAATATTTCCTGCTCCAGCTTTAAAAAGGGCATTAAGTAGTTTTTCATGATATTTATCGGGAACGTAAACTGCTAATTTGAAAGTTTTCTCTGAAGAATTTTCTAATGATTCAATCTTTTCTAAATTGAGCAATTTGCCAACATAATCATTTAACCCATTTTCTGCCAGGTCATAATTTGTATGAGCAGCAATTAGATTCAGTTGATGGTATATTAACTGGAAGGCAATAGGGTTATCTTGTTTGGTAATCCTTTTCAAAGGCTTAAAGAATAAAGGATGATGAGAAAGGATTGTATTACAATTTTGCTTGATTGCTTCTTCGATTGTGTCCTGGGTAACATCCAGGCAGAGCAGTATTTTGTGAATATCTTCATTCAGATCAGCGAATTGGATACCACTATTGTCATATTCTTCTTGTAAAAAAAAGGGAGCAACTTTATTAATAATCGTTAGGATATCTTTTACTTTCATAAAAATAGTTCCTTGTTAAAATAGATATTATCTAAGTTTTTTCAATTGCAATTTAGCCAGTATTTTTGCTGATTATTTCAATTTCTTTTTTTAATTCTCTTATATCTTTCCAGGTTAATTCCTTTGGACTGCCCGGGGTAGTTTCTTCGTGTCTTAATAGGTAACTGGGATGAAACATAGGGAAAATTTTGATTCCGCCTATCCAATCAAACCACTTTCCCCGTACTTTGGTTATTCCATCTTTAGAGCTTAGAAGATATTTAGTGGGGATATTACCAAGGGTTACAATAATTTTAGGGTTAATGATAGCAATTTGAGATTCCAGGAAGGGCAGACACAATTCTATTTCACTTTTTGAAGGATTTCTATTACCAGGTGGTCTGCATTTAAGCATATTGGTAATGAAAACTTCTTCTCTTTTTATCTTAACTGATTGTAAAATTTTTGAAAAAAGTTGTCCGGCTTTTCCAATAAAAGGTTTCCCATGTAAATCTTCAACTTCTCCCGGAGCTTCTCCCACAAACATTACCACACTGTGATAATTCCCCTCTCCTGGAACAGCATGATTTCTGGTAGAATGTAAGGGGCATTTCTGACAATTTTTAATTTTTTCTTCAATTTCTTCCATAGTTAGAGATCTTGTTGCATCTTGCATTTTTAAAAACTCCCAGATTTAGAACAGCAAAAGATAATATCCTAATAGTCTGTATAATTTAAAAATAATTCATATTTGTCTTTATTTAAGAAGAATATATCTTTTTTCCCTTATTATAGTAAAGATTATATTAGTTTTATTATTTTATCATTGTCTAGTATGATAAACAAGTAGTACTCTATTTCTTAAAGAACTTCTATGAAAAACTAAGATATTTTATGGTATGATAATAGAAAATACTAGATACCAGTGAAGAGGTAGAAGATATTGTTGAAAAATATTGAAATTGCCAAGGTATTTAATGATATAGCCAATATATTAAAAATAAAAGATGAAAATAGATTCAAAATTAGGGCTTATGAAAGAGTAGCTGCTACAATAGAAAACCTCCCAATGGAGGTTGAAACACTTTACAAAACAGATCAACTAGATGATATCCCCGGAGTAGGAGATGCAATTGCCAAGAAAATTGGTGAGCTGATTGAAACCGGTAAGTTAGAGTATTATGAAAATTTAAAAAAAGAGATTCCTTCAGGAGTATTGGAGTTAATAAGTGTTTCTGAAATTGGACCACGTAAAGCAAAGCTTTTTTATGAAGAGTTAGGAATAGATAATATTGAAAAATTAGAGAAAGCTGCTCGTGAACACAGGCTACAGAACCTTGCCGGGATGGGCAGAAAAGCAGAAGAAAACATATTAAGAGGATTAGAATTATATAAAAGCAGGGAAAAAAGAAATTTGCTTGGAGTTGCCTTGCCTATTGCTGAAGGAATAGTCGATCAACTGAAATCACTCAAAGAAGTAGATAAAATCGATATTGCCGGTAGTTTGAGAAGAAGAAAAGATACTATAGGGGATATTGATATTCTGGCAACTTCAAATAAACCCAAGAAAATAATGGAAAAATTTGTACATCTACCAGATGTAAAAGAAATCCTGGCAGAAGGTTTAACAAAATCAGCTATTTTAACCCAGCAAGATATTCATGTAGATTTAAGAGTTGTAGAACCAGATAGTTTTGGAGCTGCCTTGCAATATTTTACTGGATCTAAGGCACATAATGTTCGCCTTAGGGAAATGGCAGTTAAACAGGGATTAAAAGTAAATGAATATGGAGTATTTCAGACTAAGGATGATAAGAAAGTCGCAGGGGAAGAAGAGCAGGAGATTTATGAGAAACTGGGATTACAATATATTGTTCCTGAATTAAGAGAAGATCGAGGAGAATTTGCAGTTGCGCAAAGAAATCAGTTACCCAAATTAGTTACACTGGATGATATTAAAGGAGATTTACATATTCATACAAACTTTAGTGATGGGTTAAATACAATAGAAGATATTGTTGAGGCTGCACGAAAACATGAATATGAATATATAGCAATTACTGATCATTCTCAATCGCTTTATGTCGCAGGAGGACTAAATGAAAAGAGACTATTGGAACAGATAAAAATGATTGATAAAATAAATAAAAAATTGGATGATTTAGTAGTTTTAAAAGGGATTGAGGTAGATATTAAGGCTGATGGGACTTTAGACTTCCCTGATGAAATATTGCAAAAGCTTGATATTGTTATTGCGGCAATTCACACCGGATTAAAGCAGGAAAAAGGTCAAATTATGCAACGCCTGACTAAGGCAATGCAGAATCCCTATGTTAATATTATTGCTCATCCTACGGGAAGAATTATTGGTTATCGAGAACCTTATGCTGTTGACATGCAGGAAATCATCAGAGTAGCAGCCAAAACTAATACCGCAATGGAGATTAATGCATCACCGGAGAGAATGGATTTAAATGATATCTATGCGAAAACTGCAAACGAAAAAGGTATACTATTGTCCATTGGCACAGATACGCATCAGCTATCATCGCTGGATAATATGGTTTATGGTGTTTCTATTGCCCGTAGGGGGTGGTTGGAGAAAAATAACCTATTAAATACATTTTCTCTGAAAAAACTCAAATTACTTTTGAAAAAGAAATAACGATTTACAAAAAATAAATTTTCAGTTTAATAACAGGAAATAACAGGAGATTCTATAGTAAAAATGATATATATAATTGCTGATGATTTAACTGGAGCCAATGATACAGGTGTCCAGTTTGCTAAGAATGGGCATAAGACCTGGGTATTGATTCTGGATGATGAATTAAAGAATATTGGATTTGAAAATAAGTATGATGTTCTAGTAATCGATACTGAAACTCGTGAAGTTGAAGAGGATATTGCTCGGAGTAAATTAATAAAAATTTTGAAAGAGATAAAGGTTACTGAAGGAGATATTATTTATAAAAAAATTGACTCAACTTTAAGAGGCAATGTAGGCGCAGAGATTGAAGAGATTATAAAAATATTTAATAAGCAGTTTTGTATTTTAAGTCCGAGTTTCCCATCACTCAAAAGAGTTACTGTTGGCGGAAATCTTATTGTTCAAGGAAAACCCCTTGGAATGAGTGCATATACTGATAATAGATCTAATATAGCTGAATCATATATTCCGTCTATATTGAAAAAACAGACAGAATTATCAATAGAAAGAATTGGTTTAAACGAAGTCAAGAGAGGCCAACATAATATTGTAAAATTAATTGATAATTTAATTGAAGAAAAAAAGAAAATTATTGTTGTTGACTCTAGTAATGAGAATCATCTAAGAGATATAGCTTTAAGTGGAATTAGATTTGGCGGTAAAGTATTATTTTCCGGTTCAGGAGGATTGGCAAATTATTTGGTAGGAAACTTCAATAAAAACAAGGAATTAAATATTGATATAAGAAATAACAAAGAGCCTGTTTTAATTGTTGGTGGTTCCAAAAATCCTGTTATGCTTGACCAAATAAACTATATAATAAATTATATGGAATTTGCCAAATTGAAAATAGATATAAAGCAAATTTTTTATCAAGAGAAAAAGATTCTTGATGATTATGTGAATAATTGCCTTGAAATAATAATGAATAAGCAAAATTTAATTATATATAATGATGCTGTTTATAATAAGAAAGAGCTGATTGATGAAAAACTAATACATGAATATAAATTGAGTCATATAGAACTCGGGAATAAAATTAAAGAATTTTTTGGTAAACTTGCTGCAAGAGTAGTAAGAGAAAGTAAAATTAATAATTTAGTTCTGACTGGTGGAGATATTGCTGTTAGTGTTTGCAGGCAATTAAAAATTTCAGAGCTGGAATTGATAGGAGAATTATTACCTGGTATCCCTTTAAGCAGTGCACATTTTAAGGATAATACTTTAAATCTAATTACCAAGGCAGGTGGTTTTGGGGAAAAAGAAACTCTTTATGATTTGATAAATAAATTTCGTAATATGTAATATATAGTATATTAATTAAATTAATACAATTAATTAATATAGGATTAAAGAAAGAGGGGTATAGGTTTTAGCAAAGCCTTAGAAAAAAATATGCAAAAACCAATTATAGGAATTACCATTGGAGACCCGGCGGGTGTAGGATCAGAGATTACAGTTAGGGCTTTAGATAGAAAAGAAATATATCAAAAATCGAAGCCGCTTGTCATTGCCAGTAAGTCTGTTGTAGAAGATGCAATAAGAATGATTTCTTCGAATTTACAATTGAATATTATAAAAAATGTCGAAGATGCAAAGGGAGAATACGGTACAATTGATTTGCTTGATATGGATAATATAAAATTGGATGAATTTGAATATGGTAAAGTCAGTGCAAAAGCAGGAAAAGCATCTTTAGACTATATTTATAAGGGAATTGAATTGGCTATGGCTAAAAAGATTGATGCTGTAGTTACCGGGCCAATTCATAAAGAATCTATTAAAGCGGCTGGTTCCCCGCACCCTGGTCATACTGAGATATTTGCTACTAAGACTGATACAAAAGATTATGCCATGATGCTGGCAGATAAACATTTTAGAGTGATTCATGTCTCAACCCATGTTTCTTTAAGAAAAGCATGTGACCTGGTTAAGAAGGAGCGAGTCTTGACAGTTATTCGCTTAGCAGACAAAGCATTAAAAGACCTGGGTATTCAGCAACCCAAAATCGGAGTTGCCGGATTAAATCCACATGCCGGAGAAGGAGGCTTGTTTGGCAATGAAGAAATAAATGAAATAATCCCAGCAATTAATCAAGCAAAGAAAGATGACATTAACGTGGAAGGGCCAATTCCTCCGGATACTATTTTCTCAAAAGTTCTGGGTAAACAATATGATATAGCGGTAGTAATGTACCATGATCAAGGACACATCCCTATGAAAGTAATGGGATTTAAATATGACAAGAAAACAAATAAATGGTCCAGTATGAGTGGAGTTAATGTAACAGTTGGTCTGCCAATTGTCAGAGTTTCCGTTGATCACGGCGTAGCTTTTGGCAAATCCGGAGAAGGAAGAGCCAATGAAGAAAGTATGGTAGAGGCAATAAAAATGGCCATTCAATTTTGTCTATAATTAAGAAATAAATGATTTAAAATAATATTTGAGTAAATAAAATTATAACTAAGTTTAAAATTTAAGTCTATATAATAAACAAGTATTGCTATAAAATAATTTCTATCTTTCTGTAGATTTGTTATTTCTATGTCTTCATGTTTTTGTATTTTTTTATCTTAAATATAATGTAAATTTGAATAACTTAAGCATCTCTAGTTAAAAATAGTAATAAAAGTTCTACAAATAAGCTTTAAAAAGATTAGAATAATGTTATGATATTAATAGACCAATTTAGTTGCATAATATTTGGCAAATTAAATTGGCTAACATAAATACAGGAGGTATCCGATGTGTTAAATAAAGAGGAGAATATATCGGGGGGTAATATTATAGAGCTGTTGCATCAAAAAACATTGGTGATCGATGGTGCAATGGGGACTATGTTACAGGAAAATGGTCTAAAATCAGGAGAGTGTCCGGAATTGTGGAATATTACTCACCCGGAAATAGTTAAGAAAATTCATTCATCCTATTTGGAAGCCGGAGCAGATATTATTTTGACTAACACCTTTGGTTCCAATGGCGTCAAACTATTGAAAGTAAAGCAGCAACATCAATTAAAAGAAATAAATAAGCAAGCGGTAAAGATTGCCAGAGAGGTAGTTGAAGAATACCACAAAAAGAATCCAAGACAGGTTTTTATTGCAGCCTCAGTTGGTCCCACAGGTGAAATATTGGAACCAATCGGTACACTAAAAACTAGTGAAGCCTACCAGGGATATAAAGATCAAATTGAGGAAATGAAATCATCAGGGGTAGATATGGTTGTACTGGAGACTTTTTACAATCTTGACGAGATCAAAATTGCCTTGAAAGCGGTTAAAGAAAATAGCGATTTGCCTGTTTTTGCTTCCATGACTTTTGAGGAGGGCATGAAAACAATATATGGAGTGACTCCGGAACAAGCTGTAGAAGAATTATTTGAAGAAGAAGCTGATGGTGTAGGTGCCAATTGCGGAAGCGGTCCAGAATTACTCTACAAAATATTGACCAGAATGAGAATTATAACAAATTCTCCTTTATTAGTTGAACCCAATGCCGGGATACCATACCTGAAAAACAATAAAGTTATTTATCCGGCAGCTCCAGAAGAAATGGCAGAGTATGCTGAGAAATTTTTACAGTTAAAGGTAAATATTATCGGGGGCTGCTGTGGTACAACTCCTGAACATATAAGAGCAATTTCCAACAAAGTAAAAGGATCATTAATATAAAATACGCTTTATATTTATCATTTAAGTAGAATGAGTATAATTATTTATGATTGAGATTATCATTAACCCAGGCCAAAAAAAAATTACTATACCCACAGGAACACTTATATTGGATGCATTAAAACAGACTGATATAATCATTCCGACTGTCTGTGGCGGCAAGGGGAGTTGTGGTAAATGTAAGATTTTAGTTTCTCCACAGGATTCTATACCCAATTCCAGTGAACAAAAATGGCTTACAGAGGAAGAGATAAAAAAAGGATTTCGCCTGGCCTGCCAAACTCGTCTAAGACAAAATTCTGTTATTACATTGCCCGTAGATAATAAGAAGAATAATACTTGCCAAACTATAAATAGTAAGATAAAAACTCATTTTTTAAGTAACAATTTTAAATCATCACCACAGATAAAGAAAATATTCATAAAATTAAGACCACCAACTTTGCTGGACCAATGTTCAGATTGGGCAAGAATAAAGAGAGAATTAGAAAATACAATACAGGATAATAACCATAAATGGGAAATACCCATTGATCTTCTTGTAAAGATACCTGGATTCCTTAGAGAAAATGATTTTCGCATCACCTTAGTTCTATTTAAAGATGATATTATTGCAATTGAGCCAGGAGATACCAAAAATGACATATATGGCATTGCCTTTGATATCGGGACCACAACTATTGCCGGATATTTGCTCGATCTATCTACATTTAAGACAATTGCTATTACAGCATCTGATAATCCGCAACGTATATATGGTGATGATGTAATTTCACGTATTGATTTTAGCCAACAGGATTACAGTGGAAGGACTAAGCTACAAAAGAAGTTGATCACAGTATTAAATCAAATGACTCTTTCTTTGGCTCAGAATGCGGAAATTAACTATCAACAGATTTACATAGCTGCTATGGTTGGAAATACATGTATGCAGCACTTTCTATGGGGTTTACCAACAGAAAATATAGCCATTTCTCCTTATATACCTGTTATTAATGATAGCATCTTAAAAGAATCTATAAATTTGCCAGATTTGTGTTTAACAGCACATGCCAAAATATATACAGCTCCAAGTATTTCTGCATATATAGGGGGAGATATAATAGCTGATATGGTTGATATTTCTTTTTGGCAAAAAAGGGGTAATAATTTAATAGTAGACTTAGGTACTAATGGAGAAATAGCCTTGAATACTGGTGGTAAAATATGGGCTTGTTCTGCTGCAGCCGGACCAGCTTTTGAAGGGGCAAGAATCAGTTCAGGAATGAGGGCTGATTATGGCGCTATTGACAGAGTAAAAATTACTGCAGAAAAACTAGAATATCATGTAATAGGAGAATCTAAAGTTGTTGGCATTTGTGGTTCAGGGATTATTGATTTAATAGCTGGATTGTTGAAATTAAAGATTATTCAACCCAATGGGCGCTTGCTTAAACAGGAAGAGTGCCCGGATCCAATTAGTTACAAAATCAAAGAAAGAATCGTGCAGGATAATAAATTTCTATTAGCATCAGCTAAAGAATCTATCTCCGGTGAACCAATTTATTTGACCCAGAAAGATATTCGAGAAATTCAGCTGGCAAAAGGTGCAGTCGCTGCAGGTATCCGCATTCTTCTGAAAGAGGCAAATATTGAAGATAATGATATTGATGAGATAGTGCTCACCGGAGCATTTGGAAATATTATAAATACTGCTAGCGCAATAAAAATAGGCATTATCCCTGCCATATCTAGCGGGAAAGTAAAGTCTATTGGCAATGCTGCCGGCCAAGGAGCTGAGAAACTGTTATTATCAGAAACATTAAGAGATATAGCTGAGCAATTATCAAAAAAAGTCTCCTATGTTGAATTATCTTCACATAGTGATTTTCAAAACATTTTTACTGATTCTTTATTTTTTTAATAGTATATTATTTATATTTATGTATGGAATTAGGAATATTTAATTAGCAATACAGGAAACCAGTAAATGAAGAGAGCGGAAATAATAGACGGGATAGCAATTAAAATAGATGAGCAGGAAGTCTTAAGGTATCTTGGTTATCAAAAG
>LDZT01009308.1_pt1 | contig 14570 bp, 17 predicted proteins | sample 615521 | NCBI WGS metagenome assembly LDZT01 (sample SAMN03408292, study PRJNA278302) | terrestrial metagenome | isolation source: oil reservoir sample SB1 | place: USA: Alaska, North Slope, Schrader Bluff formation | collected 2011-09
GTTCCATCACCTCCTATTGTCTCATGTTCTCAGTTGGGATTAAAGACATCTATTATTGATCGCTTATATTAATATAAACTTTACATCGATATAACTAGTTCATAATATTTCCAACTTGGCACCATGATATGATAAGACCAAAGAAAAAAAGGAGTTTTTATATGAATAGAAAAAACAGAACTGAAATTCTAGTGAATAGTGATTTGGATTTTTTACAAGAATTATCTAATTTAATTAGAAAAAATCATAAAGTAAAAAATATTGAAAATCCAAATAAAGGGCTTGTAATGATGAAAATGAGAGAAAGTGCCCAAAAACACCTGTTCTATATTGGAGAAATATTGGTTTCTGAGTGTAAAGTGATGATTGATAACAGTATGGGTTTAGGTATACTTCAGGGAAACAATCTAAGAAAAGCATATCATCTTGCGGTGATTGATGCAGCATATAACTCTAACATCAAAGAACTTGAAGCAATTAATTCACTTATTTCAAATAAAGAAAAAGAGATTAAAAAGAAAAATCAAATGAAAGTAAATAAAATACTAAAAACAAAAGTAAATTTTGAAACTTTAGATGAGGAGATAAAGGCCTGATGATTGATTTAGTACATGATATTGCTGAAAGTTACAGAAAGATAGTAGATGCCTTTAGCCGACCGGGCGAAATAATGTCTATTGAAAAAAATGCTGAAAAAAATGATATTGATTCTTCTTTTTATGATTCGACTATCATACTTGTTTATATGTTTTTAGATGCTGAAGTTAACTACAGCTTAGTAGAGCCAGAGCCTAAGGATTCTACAGATCTAATATCAAAACTAACATATTCTAATGAAGCTAAATTAGATAATGCTGATTACATTTTTATATCATTGAATGCACAAGAAAAAGACAAAGCAGAAGCTCTAATAAAATCAAAGGTTGGCAGCTTAAAAGACCCTCATAAATCAGCTACATTGATTTTTGAAATTGATAACTTTGATAAAGGTAATTGCTATGAAATAAGCGGCCCTGGAATTCTTGGGAAAAATAAAATATATGTTGATTTATTTAAAAATTGGGATGTTTTAAGAAATGAAAAAACAAAAGAATTCCCTTTAGGCATAGATATAATTTTAGTTGACAAATTCCATAATATTATGGTGATTCCAAGAACTACTATATTGAAAGGAAGTGATATTTAATGGCTTATGTAGCAGTAAAAGGGGGTCATGAAGCAATAGAAGAGTCTATTAGAAGATTAAAATATGAAAGATTTAAAAAAGGAAAGAGCGTTTCTTCTTATGATATAGAAAGTTCTATGAGAGGTTTAATAGATCAAATAATGAGTGAATCCTCTATTTATGACGAAAATCTCGCGTCAATTGCTATCAAACAAAGTGAAGGTAGCCCTGAAGAATCTGTTTTTTTACTTAGAGCCTTCCGCTCTACCCTACCAAGAAAACACTATTCCAGAATTATTGAAAGTGAAGATATGAATATTGAAAGAAGAATTTCTTCGGGATTTAAGGAAATACCCGGAGGACAAATATTAGGTTCTTCATATGATTATACCCATAGATTAATAAATTTTGATTTATCAAAAAAAGAAAGTAAAGAAGAAATAGAAAAATGGCTTAATCAATTTAACGATGAAAAAATCAATGATATTAATCCGTCTAAACTCAAATTCCAGAAAGTTTTAGATTATTTAAGAAAAGAAAAAATCATGAAAGACTATGAAATAAATAACAGCAATCCTAAAGACATTACAAAAGAGTCTTTAAGTTTTCCTACAGAAAGAAGTGAAAGATTGCAAGTTTTAACAAGGGGGCAAACTGGAGCAGTTACTGCTTTAGGATATGCCTCTTTAAGGGGATTTGGAAGTGTTCATCCTACTATAGGTGAATTAAGAGTAGGTAATTTCCCGGTTTATATTGATTCTCCTCTTGATGATAATGACGAATCAAACAACTCTTATTATATAGGAGAATTTAAAGCAACTGAAGTAGAGTCTATAATAACTACAACTTTAAAAAAAGCCGACGGTAGTCGAGAAGAACAATTCGAAATAGGATACGGAGTTTGCTTTGGTCAAAATGAAACAAAAGCTATTGCAATGAGTATATTAGATCGATGTTTAGAAATTGGCGGAGATTCTCCGACACACAACGAAGAATTTGTTCTATATCATATAGATTCTGTTGAATCTACAGGATTTATATCTCATTTGAAATTACCTCACTATGTAACATTTCAATCTAAATTAGATAGTGTTAGAAAAACTAGGAGGAAAAACAATGACAAGTAATTACAATTTTGGTTTTTTCGATGAAGTATCAAAAAGAGAAATTAGAAGAAAAACTTTAAAAGCGATTTCAATTCCAGGTTATCAAGTTCCTTTTGCTTCAAGAGAAATGCCTATAGCAAGAGGATGGGGTACAGGAGGACTTCAACTTACTCTATCCCTGATTAATAAAAATGATATCATCAAAGTTATGGATCAGGGTACTGACGAGTCCGTAAATGCTGTTAATATAAAAAAATTAGTTAAGAAAACAACGGGCGTCAAAGAAACTATAGATACTAAAGAAGCTACAATAATACAGAGTAGACATAGAATACCAGAAGAAAAACTTGAAAAAGGACAAATATTAGTTCTCCAGGTTCCTATGCCTGAACCCTTAAGATATGTAGAACCCAGCGAACAAAAAACAAAAATACTCCATGCTGACGGTGAATATAGTGGTGCTTGGTTGGTTTTGTTTGAGAAAATAATAAAATTTGGAAGAATGACAGGTGGCGCAGCTCATCCTGTTATAGTCAAAGATAGATATGTTATGTCTCCGAGTCCTATTCCTAAATATGACAATCCAAAATTAGATAACAATGAGGCATTGATATTACTAGGAGCAGGAAGAGAAAAGAAAATTTATGCAGTTCCTCCTTATACGAAAGTACAATCTCTTGCTTTTGAGGATTATCCTTTTGAAATCGAAAATACTGAGGGTAAAACTTGTCGCCTATGCGGCGCAAAAAATGTATTCTTTGATGAAATTGAAGATGAATTCACAGGTAAAGTTTTTTATCAGTGTAATGATACAAGTAATTGTTTAAAAAACATTAATAAAAAGGAGAGTGCTTAAAAGGTGGAATTCGAAAAAAAAATAATGACGGTTTCTAATATAACAAAACAATTTGGTGATGGATGCGACAAATGCACGGAAGACAAAAATGTATTAGTAAAAAATTACTGTCCTTACTGTCAAACTATATATGCCTGCAGAAATATTTCTTTTGACCTTTACGAAGGTGAAATATTAGGGATTGTGGGAGAAAGTGGATCTGGAAAGTCTACATTTGTAAGATGTTTGTACTTCGATCAAGAAACTACTTCAGGAAGTGCCTTTCTACCAAGTTATGAAAATGGAGAAGTAAATATACTAGGTGTATCCAGTCAGAAAAAGCGATATATAAAAGATTATCTTATGGGTATGGTTTATCAAAATCCTTTTCTAGGATTAAAAATGAATTTTTCTGCCATGTCAAATGTAGCAGAAAAGCTTATAGCTGCTGGAAGTAGAAATGTCGGCGAGATTAAGGGAATAAGCAATAATCTTTTAGATATCGTAAATATAGAAAAATTCAGAAGAAATGATGCTCCTGCTGATTTTTCCGGAGGTATGCAACAAAGAGTACAAATAGCAAAAGCTTTATCTAATAACCCACCAATATTATTCCTTGATGAAGTCACTACTGGACTTGATCTTTCAGTCCAAGCTAATGTTTTAGATTTAATTAAGAAAATCCAAAGGGATTTAAAAATAAGTATGATTATTGTATCTCATGATTTAGGTGTCATTAAAATGCTTGCTGATAGAACGCTAGTTATGTTGGATGGTGAAATAATAGAATCAGGGCTAACGGATCAAATACTGGAAGACCCTCAGCAAGCTTATACTCAAGAACTCGTATATTCGCTACTATAAAAAGGAGACCAAAATGATAGCTATAACAAATGGAAAATTAATTACTTTAGATGGTATTAAAGAAGGATTTGATTTGGTTATAAAAGATACGTTAATACATGATATTTTAGAAAAAAACGAAAGGTTATTTGTATATAAAAACATAGATGTAATAGATGCCAATGGAGGATATATTTCTCCAGGTTTTATTGATATTCACGCTGATTATATAGAAAATATAGCTGCCCCTAGACCTTCAAGTCTCATGGATTTTAAATTGGCTTTAAGAGAAGCAGAAAGAGAGCTTTTAACTCATGGAGTAACAACAATGTACCACTCTCTTAGTCTCTATAAAGCAGGTAAACCAGTAGATAAACCAATAAGAAAAAAAGAAAATGTCAGTAAATTTATTGATTTAATAAAAGATACGCGCAACAAAAAACATCTCATAAGACATAAATTCCACGCTAGATACGAGATTGATAATGTAGATAGTGTTGATGAATTAAAAAATTATATTGAAGAAGGTAAAGTTGACATGCTTTCTTTTATGGACCATACACCAGGGCAAGGTCAATTCAACGACCTTGGAAAATATAAAGAAATCAGTCGACAGTATGGGAATCAAATGACAGATGATGAATTTGATGTCTTTATAAAAGAAAGAAATAATAGACCTAAATTGACAGCATCTGAATGTGGAGAAATTGTTAAAATAGCAATAAAAAAAAATATCGCTGTAGCTTCTCATGATGATGATAGTTACGAAAAGTTAAAAATTGTATCAGGCTTTGGAGTTACAATATCTGAGTTTCCTACTACTTTGGATGTGGCTAAAAAAGCCAAAGAAATGGGAATGCATACTATAGCTGGTGCTCCTAATGTTCTTTTAGGAGGATCTCATTCGGGTAATCTTTCAGCCTTTGAAGCAGTCCAGGAAGGAGCTGTAGATATAATTTGCAGTGATTACTATCCCGCAGCTATTTTACATTCAATTTTCAAATTACATAATGATTATGGTCATGATTTGAATGAAATGTTTAAAATGGCAACAATTAATCCTGCTAAAGCTGTAAAAATTGATAATGAATTAGGATCACTAGATATTGGGAAAAAAGCAGATATAGTAATAATAGAAGAAATTGATGGCAACTTTCCTGTTATTACATCCTGTTTCGTTGATGGTAGATATGTTTTTCAAACAAATTATAGGAGTTAATTATGGTTAAACAATTGAAAGAAAAAAATGATATTCCTGATAGCACTAAAATAACTAATTCAAAATTAGGGCAGTGGTGTGAAGTAGGTCCTTTCTCTTTACTCCAAAACACAACCTTTGATGATTATTCTTATTCGGGAAGCAATTGTATATTTCAAAATGTTAAAATTGGTAAATTTTCAAATATAGCTGCTTATGTAAGAATTGGAGCAACAGACCATCCTATGGATAGGCCAAGTTTACACCATTTTACATATAGGAGTAAGATGTATGAATTTGGAGAAGATGACAGTGAATTTTTTAAAAAAAGAGTATCACGTACAACTTTTATAGGCCATGATACATGGATAGGCCATGGTAGCCTAATAAAACCAGGCATACATATTGGTAACGGTTCTGTAGTTGGTCAAGGTTCTGTAATTACTAAAGATATTCCTGCTTATGCTGTTGTTGCAGGTAATCCTGGTAGAATCATTAAGTACAGGTTTGAACCCGAAATTATTGAAGCTTTACAGAGAATAAAGTGGTGGAACTGGTCTGATCAGAAAATCAAAGATAGATACAAAGATTTCAGAGGAAATGTATATGATTTTATCGAAAAATTTGATTCTGAAGGAGGTAAAAAATGAAGCCAATATTAGATATTAGAAATATTAGAAAAACTTTTGTTCTTCATCATTTAAATAAAGAAATACAAGCATGCAAAGATATTTCACTATCTATAGACAAAGGACAATTTTTTGGTATTACAGGAAAAAGCGGTTCAGGAAAATCTACGATTCTCAAAAGCATCTATAGAACATACCTACCTGAATATGGTGAGATAATTTATAATTCAAAAAAATTTGGTGAAATAAGCCTTTCTAAAGCATCAGAAAGACAAATAATATATTTAAGAAAATACGAAATTGGTTATGTATCTCAATTTTTAAATGTAATGCCTAGGACAACGGCTAGAGAAATAGTAGAAAATTCTGTCTTAGAAATGGGTCACGATGAAGATTATGCTAGAAAACAAGCCATTGATATGTTGAAACATTTTGAATTAGATAAAGAGCTGTGGGATAGTTATCCAGTTAATTTTTCTGGAGGAGAAAAACTTAGATTAAATGTAGCTTCAGCTATGATAAAAGAACCAAGATTATTGCTTTTAGATGAACCCACTGCTTCTTTGGATATAGAATCTAAAAAGAAGGTAAGATTCCTAATAGATAAATTAAAAAAACAAGGCACTACAATGTTAGGAATTTTTCATGATATAGAGTTTATGGAAGGTTTGTGTGATTATGAGTATAACATGGAGAAAGGAGGCTTAATTTTAAATTAAATATAGAATTTAAAAAATTGGGTTTTAACAGAATTTTAAAAAAATGAAATCGGAGGGAAAAATGAAATTTAATAAAAAAATACTTATCCTTATGTCTCTTTCACTTACATTAGTTTTTGCAACGACTGGGTGCAATACTACCAGTGCCGATGAAGAGGTAACAGAATACATCTATGCATCTTTACCAAATGATGGCGGGGAAATGACAAAAACTGCTAAATACGTAATAGAAGAAATGAATAAAGCTTTGGAACCATACAATGCAGTAGTAAAATATGTTTCTGCTGATGACTATTCAGCTGTTTCAGAGGCAATTTTAACAGGTACTGCACATATAGGAACTCCATCAGGAGCTACATATACTAAAGCTCATCTTGAAAACTCGAATGTTATTCCTTTATTTATATCTGCTCCTGGAGGTAATAAAGATGAAGCAGGATACCCAGCATACATAGCTACCCATGTAGATAATAAAGATGATTTTAAAGGATTAAGTGAAGAAGCAGCACTTCAGTCTTTAAAAGGAAAATCTTTTTCATTTGTTTCAGCTACTTCTACTTCAGGTAGACTTGTACCTACAACAACATTGTTCAGTACATTTGGCCCAGAAGGAACTGGAGAAATTGATTCTAGACCTCAAGTATTTGAACTTACCCAAGATGAGGGTGGGATTTTTTCTGAAATACAATTTGGCGGAAATCATCCAGGATCAGTACAACTAATAGTCAATAAAAAAGTATATGCAGGGGCATTTTGCTGTAATTATGCTGATGGAAATTGGGATGATTTACATATAATAAGCAAAAAATTAGTTCCTAATGGACCTTACTGGGTTAATAAAGACTATATGCCTCAAGAACATATAGACGCTCTAGTTGAACACTTTGTTAATCTAACACCAGAAAATGCTGTTGAAGGTATGTTTTTGGAAAACCCAGAAAATTCAGATGAATCCTTCGATATAAATGATAGGTTTGTAGCTGTTGATCCTTCATACTACGAGTTTTTAGAAAATATGTACGCAGGAGAATAATTATATGAAAAATGGAGGCTTAGTTATGTTTAAGGAAATTTTAGAAGTTGAAAATTTAAGTAAAACTTACTCCGGAAATATAAAGGCTCTCAAAAATGTTTCTTTTAAAGTAAACGAAGGAGAGTTGGTTTCTATTATTGGACCGAGTGGGGCTGGTAAATCCACCCTTCTCCGTTCAATAAATCAAATGATAGATCCGGATGAAGGTAGTAAAGTATATTTTGACGGCGATGAAATAACAGGCATAAATAAAAAAAAGCTACGTGATGTAAGAAAACATATGGGTATGATATTCCAACATTACAATCTTATTTACAGATTAACAGCTTTAGAAAATGTCCTTCACGGAAGATTAGGTTACTACTCCACTTTAAAAGGAGCTTTTTCACTTTATGAAAGCAAGGATATATATAAGGCTGTAGAATTGCTAGATTTACTAGGACTCAAGGACAGAAAATATTTTAAATGTGCTAATCTTTCAGGAGGTCAAAGGCAAAGAGTTGGAATTGCTAGAGCTTTAATTCAAGATCCTAAACTAATTCTATGTGATGAACCTATATCTTCTCTAGATCCTCAGGCATCCAAGGTTATAATGGAACATCTAAAGTATATAACCAGTGAAATGAACATACCTTGTGTTGTTAACCTACACCAAGTTGATGTAGCTAAAGTGTACTCAGATAGAATTATAGGGATGAGTAATGGTAAATTAGTTTTCGATGGACATCCAAATCAGTTAACGAATGATAAAATAGAACTTATATATGGAGTTAGACAAAATGAAATTTTGGCAAGTTAAAAATTTCTATGAAAAACCTAATGATTTTTTTAGAGAAAAACATATGAAAAGCTATATTGGCTTGGCTGCAATTCTAGTTTCTTCCTACTTTGCAGCCAGCTTAATAGGCTTTGACTTAATACTAATTTTCACGAATTTCACAAAAGCTGTCAATCGATTTTTAGATTTGTATATTCCCCCAAATTTTACAGAAATTAATAATTTAATAGAAGCTATGTGGGTTACTCTCCTTTTATGCATAACTGCAGGAACTATAGGTACATTTTTAGCCTATGTTGCAGCTTTAGGGATGTCTAAAACAACAGGAAAAATCACTTTTTTAAGAATCATTTTAAGAGCATTATCTACTTTTTTAAGAAATGTTCCTGCATCTATTTGGGCAATAGTACTGCTTATGGCATTCTGGTTTGGTGAATTTCTAGCATTATTAGTTATGACAATAGGAACATTTGGCTTCAATGCAAGGCTTTTTAGTGATATGATAGACGAAACAAATAAACAGAGCTTGGAAGCTTTAGATTCTGTAGGAGCAAACTACTGGCAGATAGTTTTTCAAGGGATTATACCCGAGACTCTACCTACTTCCATATCATGGTCTTTATTTTCTGTCGAAACTAATATAAGGTCATCAACTATAATCGGAATGCTGGCTGGTGGAGGGATAGGTCATTTAATAGGTATTTATAGACACTTCAGAAAATTTGATCAACTTGCAGCTGCTGTTATTTTTGTCGTTATTAGCATTTTAGCCTTTGATCAACTTTCTGTACAAATCAGAAAAAGGATATTATGATGAGTGATATTAAAATTTCCTTAACTGGAAAACCCAAAATCAAAACTTTAACCACAGCTGATTTTATAATATCAGCAGTTGTATTAATCTTCCTTCTGATTACAATATATACTATATTTTTTAGAATAGAATATAAATGGGATGATTTTCAAGGAGATACGGCTATTAATATTGCATCCAATTTTATTAGATTTGATAAGGTTGGTATGGGAAAAATCATAGAAATGATTCTTAGTCTTATCAATACATTATCTTTAGCCTTTGTTACTACGATAACCGGTTTTATAGTAGGAATTATTTTAGGATTATTTGCGGCAAGAAATATATCAAATATTTATATATCAAATTTTATTAGAGGTGCAGCTTCTTTTATCAGGTCTATACCTACACTTATCTGGGTGTTGATTTTCGTCTCTGGATATGGATTAACAGCCACAACAGCAGTTATGGGAATGTTTTTTCACACTTTATCTTTTTTTATAAAAAGCTTTGCCGAAACTTTTGAAGAAGTTGATAAAGGAACTATCGAAGCTCTAAGGGCCAGTGGTTCAAATTGGTTGCAGATAGTATTCGGTACTATGCTACCTTCTTCACTAACTAAAATTGTATCATGGATAGCTATAAGAAGTGAAATAAATTTTGGAGTGGCTGTAGCTATAGGTCCGGCGGCAGGAGTTCCCGGTACAATAGGCTCTCTTATTAATAATGCATCTAGAGCTGGCGACTATGCCACTCAGGGTTTTGGTGTTATTCTAATATTTTTAACTGCATATATAATGGAGGCAACAATAAACAAAATAAGACAAAAAAGCATAATTAACTAACTAACTGGAGGTTATTATGAATGTAGATTTTCATATACATTCTACAAATTCTGATGGTAGTGATATCCCTGAGGAAATATTTAAAAGAGCAAGAGATAAAAATATAAAATTTATTTCAATAACAGACCACGATACATTACATGGGATAGAAGAAAATAAAATTCTTGCAAAAAGATATAATATTAAATATATACCTGGGTTAGAATTAAGTGCATTTGATTATCAAAACAATAGAAAGTGTCACATAGTAGGACTTTATGTTGAAAAAGGACATGATGTTTTAGATAATATAATTGAAAAGACAAGTTTCCTAAGGCATCAGACAAGTGTAAAACAAATAATAAAACTATCTGAATTAGGTTACGATATCAATCTTAAGGAACTAATAGAAAAGAGAAAATCTAAAGTAATTTTTAAACAGCATATAATGAAATCACTAATAGAAAAAGGATATGCTAATAATATATATGGAGATTTTTATCAAAAAATGTTTAAAAATAATGGGCCATTAGATATGAAAATCCAATATCCCGATCATATTGAAGCGATAAAAGCAATAAAAAAATCTGGAGGATTACCAATACTGGCTCATCCTTCTCAATACGAAAACCTAATTGACATAAAGAACATGGTGAATTCTGGATTAGCGGGTATTGAGTGGGATTATCCTTCGGTTAGTAGTGAATATAAAAAAATAATTGCTTCTGTTGGCGAAAAGTATAAGCTTTTACTTTCATCAGGATCTGACTATCATGGCAGCTTGGTATAAAAGGGAATAATACATATACCCTTTTAACCATAGAAACCCGGTGAAAAGATGGAAGTGGATTGGGCTGGTGATCCTCTCTACGTAACTATGAAGTCAAACCATTGGATTGAAGCTCATATTCATGCATACAAATACTTTGGAGGTGTTACACGCATTCTTATTCCAGACAATCTCAAGATAGGAATTATTAAGAACACCCATACAGAACTTATTCTTAACCAATCCTATCGTGAGATGGTTGAATTCCATGAGAGAATCATTTTCCCCTTTATTTTGGGAATGGTTTTCTTCTGGTGTATGGACAGCCCTTCCATCAGCCACCGGTACTGCTGCGGGGTCAGTTCCATCACCTCCACCTCATCTTTTGGGCAGCTGAACCTGCCTCCCCCCAGTCTTTTGTACAATAGCAGGAACCCATCGCCTTCCCACAGGATTGCCTACTCCGGTTCATGCTCGGTTAGGTCTCCCAAAGCTATCTTGACCTCTCTTGCATGTTTTTCATCCGTTATGCAGGTAAGGATATCCGATGATTTGATCAGAAAGTCACCTTTGGGAATATAATTTTTGTCACCTCTCTGGATGTTGACGATTAGACATTGTTTTGGCCATGATATTTCAGACAGGTATTTGTGGTCTGCCTCGGCATGCATGACAACCGTTTTTTCCAATAAAACTTTTGTGTTCTCGTCACTTTCGTATTTAATATTTGGGTTATCCATTATCCTATCCAGAAGACTGTCATATATTGGGGGGCATTTCAAAAGCTCAGGTATTAGATAGGATATGACCACTACGATAGTGACAGGCAGAAAATGGGTAAATGATCCTGTCATTTCGCAGATCAATATGCTGCTGGTAATGGGTGCTCTTACGACAGCAGTCAAAAATCCGGCCATAGCAAAAATAATCATATTCTGGATATACATGCTTTCCATATTGAAGAACAAGGAAAGTGTCTGACCATAGATGGAGCCCACAATAGCGCCTAAGACCAATAAAGGAAGGAAAATACCACCCGGTGCGCCTGTGCCATATGACAGCATGGAGAATATGAATTTGAAAACAAAAACCACCAGTAGAAATTTTATTCCGAAATGCAAATCAACAATAGGGTCGATCAGATAGTGACATCCTCTTGAGATTTCCGGTAGAAATGCAACAGCAAGCCCTGAAAGAATAAAAACCACATAGATTTTATACTTTTTCTTCATCAGTTTATCCTTGCTGAAAAAATTCAATGACTTGACTAAATAACGATTATAGACAACACCCATTAATCCTAAAATAATACTTAAAAAAAGAAGATAGTGATAATAGCGCAGCGGAAGTTTGGCGACAAAATCGAAATTAAGAACTGGATCGGTTCCAAAAAAATGCTCTGATACAAACTCAGCGCTGATGGTTGTTACCAGGGCGGTTATGACAATAAAGGGTGAGAATGTCTTGTGAAGTTCCTCCAAAGCGAAAACAACGCCTGCCAACGGGGCATTGAAAGCGGCTGCCAAGCCTGCACTAGCGCCACCTGTCACCAAATATTTTTCATTATACTTCTTATGTTTGAAGATGTCTGCGTATCCTTTCCCAATCAGAGCACCAATTTGTATGGAAGGCCCTTCACGTCCCAATGATAGACCAGATCCAATTGACAAGAAGCCACCGAGATATTTGAAGAGCAGTGTGCTTTTCCATGGCATTCTGATATGTCTTAGCAGATATCCTTTAACCTGAGGGATTCCGCTACCTGAAATCAAGGGCTGTCTGGCTATCATTTTACTGACTAGGAATGCTGATAATAGAAGAACAACTAAAATCAATGGCCAATAATATGGATTGCTGATGTGCGAAAATAGATATCTGTCAAATATCTTGGCTGCAAATTCCAGTGTGTAACGATATAGAACCACCATGAATCCAACTAGCACACCTAATACGGCACATTGAATGATAATGATAAATTTTAAATTAAACCAATGATCAAGAATAGCATAGGCAGAATTATTATTTTCTTTATTCATTGCTTACTCCTTGTGATATTTAAAGTGGTCTAGTCTTATGATAATACGTGATTTTTGAAAAATCAATACGTATCATGAAATTTGGTGACATGCTCCCGCCACTTAAGAAGTGGGTGCTTCTCGTTCGAGTAGCCTATCGGCTACAGCCTAAGCGAGCTATCCCCGTGTGTCCCACGGTTCTATCATTCAACTTATGCTGACAATAGTCGTATTCCTTCGTTCTTGATGTTGATCGCGGCGTTGTGATCCCTGTCCAAGGTTATCCCGCAGTTTTCACAGTGGTATGTCCGTTCTGAAAGCAGCAGTGTTTCTTTTGTTTTTCCACATACGCTACACCTCTTGGAGCTTGGGTACCACCTGTCGATTTTGATTAGCTGTTTACCTTGTTCTCTTAACTTGTAGTCAAGCATGGATACAAATAAACCGTAGCCATTGTCTGAGACACTCTTTCCAAAGTTGAGTCCTTGGGATAGTGCTTTCATATTCAAGTCCTCTATGCACACCGCATCTGTGGCATTGGTTATCTGCCTGGATAACTTGTGCAGAAAGTCCTTACGTTGGTTTGCTACCTTCTCATGGCGTTTGGCGACTCTAATCCGCTGTTTGTTTCGGTTTTTAGTGCCCTTCTGGCATTTGGACAGTTTCTTTTGTTCTTTCTTGAGCTGTTCAAGGGCTTGCCTGTAATACCTGGGGTATTCTGCCGAGACCCCTTCTGATGTGATAAACAGTTCTCCCATTGAGTAGTCTAACCCTAGAATATCTTTGGGCTCTACCGGTTCTATGTGATGCTGGTACGCAAACAGGATGCTTGCGTAGTATTTCCCTGTTGGTGTTTTGCTGATGGTGACTGATTTTAGTTTGTAATCTTCAGGAATGTCTCTATGCATTTTGATTTTAACTGCCTTTAGCTTTGGTAGTACTATATAGCCATTTTCCAGTTTTACATTTCTGTTTACGCAATTGGTTGTGTAGCTTTGGTGATTGCTTTTTTTGGATTTGAAGTTGGGAAAACCGATTGCTTTGTCACGGAAAAAATTCTTGTATGCCTTGTTCAAGTTTAGCTGTGCATTGGCAAGTGCCAGGCTATCGACTTCCTTTAGCCATTCAAATTCTTTCTTGTACTGGGCTGGCGTATTGTTCAGACTCTTTCCTGTTTCTTGGTAGTGTTCTGTCCGATCAGCCAACATTTTGTTGTAGACAAAGCGAACACAACCAAAGGTTTTGGCTATCAGTATTTTCTGGTTTTCTTTTGGATATATCCTGAATTTGAAGGCCTTGTTCAATGCTTTTCTCCTTGACTTTCGATATATTTTTTGATCACATCGATCGGTGCGCCTCCTGTCGTAAGAAGACAGAAACTTCTTGACCAAAAGTATTCTTTCCATAGCTTGTTGCTAATCTCAGGGAATTCCTTTTTCAGCAATCTTGAACTTGCGCTTTTGTAGGTGTTTATGAACTTTGAAAGCTCGCTGTTTGGATGGGCCTTGAATAGGATATGGACATGGTCCATATCGTGGTTCCATTCCATCAATGTTATATTGTAGTTGGGTGCAATGTATTCGAAGATTTCTCTTGCCCTGTCGGTCACTGAATCATCAAGCACTTTACGTCTATATTTGATGACCAATACCAGGTGATAGTACATCAGAAAGACTGAATGATTATTTCCATCTAATTGCACTTGTTATCAACTCCTTGACATTATTACTACTGATATAATTGTATCATATTTTTGAGTCAAAAACAACCGATTCATCCCACACCTGCATTCTCACTCCGTGAGCAAGGTTACTTAGAGGTGGGGGACTTCTCGGCATTTAGGTTAAATATTATACAAAAAAT
>LDZT01012619.1_pt1 | contig 14541 bp, 12 predicted proteins | sample 615521 | NCBI WGS metagenome assembly LDZT01 (sample SAMN03408292, study PRJNA278302) | terrestrial metagenome | isolation source: oil reservoir sample SB1 | place: USA: Alaska, North Slope, Schrader Bluff formation | collected 2011-09
AGGGGATAATTTATCTATATAGTTTAACCTGGTTATTATCTTTCCCCAGTAAGGTCGGGTATAGGACAGGTGAGTAGCTGTTCCAATGCTCCCCTTCATGATCCCTATGCACCTCTTTTTGCTTCTATTTTAGTTTACTTCTTTCATCCTGGCAATGGTGCATATGTATCTGAACTTATTCAGTGTCTTTTTTTAAAAGTCTCAATCCCCTATTAACCGGGTCTCACTTTCCAACTTTTGGCAATGTATAAGGATGAAAAATACTTGCCAGAGTCTCAATCCCCTATTAACCGGGTCTCAGTTTTCAACCTATAGAAGCTTCTTCTTCCGTTGCTTCCAGGAAAGTTGGTCTCAATCCCCTATTAACCGGGTCTCAGTTTTCAACGAAAAAATGTTTGAGGGATTGAATACCAAACAAATTAAAGTCTCAATCCCCTATTAACCGGGTCTCACTTTCCAACCCGGATATTACACTCTCAACAAGACCATTTTCGTTCCTGATTTCGTCTCAATCCCCTATTAACCGGGTCTCACTTTCCAACAAAAACAATAAATTATGGGGATATAATACATATATTGACAAGTCTCAATCCCCTATTAACCGGGTCTCACTTTCCAACATTAGGTATGAGTATAAAGCACATTGCTAAATATCGTGGTCTCAATCCCCTATTAACCGGGTCTCACTTTCCAACAACAGAAAAGGCTTTATTGGGGTCAATGTTATTATCAGTCTCAATCCCCTATTAACCGGGTCTCACTTTCCAACAATAAAATGAAAAGACAAGAGGCAAAACGTATTATTGGTCTCAATCCCCTATTAACCGGGTCTCACTTTCCAACATCCTTGAGAGTGTTTCCCCTACAATTACTTTAGAAAAGTCTCAATCCCCTATTAACCGGGTCTCACTTTCCAACGTAACTAACTGCCTTGTGTGGTATATATACCACAGGGGCAAGGAAAGTCTCAATCCCCTATTAACCGGGTCTCACTTTCCAACGGTAATTTAGAGGGCACTCTAAAACTATACCTTAATGGTGTCTCAATCCCCTATTAACCGGGTCTCACTTTCCAACAAGAATCAAAAGCGAATGAGGCTAAACTGACTAAAGAAAAGTCTCAATCCCCTATTAACCGGGTCTCACTTTCCAACCAAAATAAAAACCACTTCTGGAACAGCTTTTAAATTTTAGTCTCAATCCCCTATTAACCGGGTCTCACTTTCCAACTTTATACAGGGTAGAAGGTCGGTAATGCTAACAAAAAATGTCTCAATCCCCTATTAACCGGGTCTCACTTTCCAACAAAGAGGTGAATAAAATGAAAAGATTAGCTTTTGTAAAAGTCTCAATCCCCTATTAACCGGGTCTCACTTTCCAACTGCACACCCTTAAAACTCCGGAAATACAAGGCTTTCGAAATACTCTTCCGCTAATCTCAAAAAATTATCAATTTTTTTATAATTATTTGAAATTTTTATCAATATATTATTGCTCCAAAATTATTACAATGTAACAAATAAAAAGTCTCTAAGCATTTTCGCTAATCAATTTTATGGTAGATTATAGATTAAAAACCAGCAATATAATTTTAATTTTTCGTTATACAATATAAATTTCTTTATCCTCTGTTATTTTTCCGGTTCCATACACTTTTATTAATCCTTTACAAGCTTTGCAAATATAATAAATTCTTATAGTGTCCTCAAGATTATTAAAAACCTTTAGAATCCTTTCTACCATTTCATTATATTTTTCTATTTTCAAAATACATTCGAATACACTATACTGAACCCTGACTCCATAATCCTTTAAAATATTAGCAATTTTATTTCTCCTTTGATCAGAAGTGATATCATAGGAAACTACCACAAACATTCTATTTCACCAACCTATAAGGTTTATAAGGAACATCCGCTTTTAAAATCGTCTCTGCTAGTTTATGGGCTTGAATTTTAAATAGTTTACGAAAGTTGTCTTTTCCTTTGGTTAGAAAATGTTCATAGTTTATAAAATATTTTTTCCGAGAGTCTTCTTTAAGATAAAAGCCCTGGTTATCTTTTTTTTCAAAATCACTTTCACTTAATATTTTTTTATTTATTAATCGTAAGGTAAAAGTATCAATGATAGGTTGACGGAATTCCTCAACCAAATCCAGAGCCAAAGAAGGTCTACCATAATCCATTTCGTGTAAATATCCAATATAAGGATCAAACCCTATAGCACTAACAATAGAAAAAATTTCATTGGTTATGAGAATATATCCCAAACTCAAAAGGGAATTAATAGGATTTGTTGGAGGTCTTCTACTCCGTTTACTAAATTGTAATTCTTTTCTAAACATCTTCCCAAAAGCTTCAAAATATATAGCTGAAGACCGCCCTTCAACTCCTCTTATCGCTGATAAGCTTCCTTTTCTTGCCAAAGAAACCAAATTTTTCTTTAAGTTCACTATATAACGAGAAAAATCTTTTTCTGGATGATTTCGCACATACCGTTTAAGTAAATGGATAGAATTTTTTATTTTCGCATCAATTATAGTCTTAGCAAATCTTTTTTTGAAATTATCATCCTGACTTTTCTGATACTGAGCCACGCGTAAATACACATTTTTTGATTCTATAGATGAAAGCCTACCTCTAAACTTACCATTTAAAGAAAGAAAGCTGGCATCAATCCCTTTATCTAATAAAAAATTAATTGCTTGGGTAGTAATCTGTACATTACCAAAAATTATTATTCTATCAATTTTAAATTCTGGTATTTCTAGTAGTTTTTCTCCCTTCTTTTCAATCAGAATTCTTTTATAAGTTTTCTTTAACACCGAACCTTGTTCAGTTAAATATAATGTAGCCATTAGAAAATCTTTATTTGAGGAAATTGTACTTTTTTCTTTAAATCACCAAGATTATTTGTCATAAATCTAAGATATCCTTCTAACGTTTCTCGTAGAACTTCAAATTCTTTTTCATCTACAGGGTAAAACCCATGTGCTAAAATAGAGTTGTTCCTAATACCCAATAGTTTTTTAATCTTTCCTTCTTTATTCATATAATCTTTTAGGAATTTTATTCCTAATTCATCATTTAAGTCTTTCAATAATTCATAAGACTTAAAAAGTGAAAGAGCTATTTTCTCTTCTCTATTTTCATAATTTCGATATTTTGTCCGTAATTTCTCCGGTAATTTACTAACATCAATTGACTTGGTTTCAATTCCATATTTTGTGAATAAACGATATTGTGCTATATATTCTAAAAGCCGATAAATCCTTGCTACAGCATCATCATACTTCCCTTCTTCTGCTCTTCGCGAAGCATTTTCCAAAAGATCAACTGCCATTTCAATTGAATAATTATCATTTATTTCTTTATGCAATACTTGTTTATTCCTTTCGATTACTCCTATTATACCCCAATCAAAAAGTAATTTTTTCCTATCAGATCTGGTTAGATCTTTTAGGATTTGTAACGCGTTGTTATGGTTAAATCTATCCCAAAAAGAATATGCTAGAGTGACGTCCTTCAAAACATTTGCTCTTTGCAAATATTCTTCATCTGAAAGCAATCTTTCCGCCTTAGAGATTAATTCTAAACAAGCATTAAATTGGTACTTATTAAACAAGTAGACTGAATTTTTAAAAAGAGAATTAAAATGAATTCGGTTAGGGGTTTGAATTCTAATCGTTTCTTCCCCAGAAATTACCCTACCCTCGCTATCTCTCCGGCCCGAAATATAACTCAAGCTAATTCCAGGAAAATTCAATGATGCTAAAAGTAAACCAGCAGACATCGCCTTGGTGCCCGAAGTAAAATCTGCTACTATGTCTTCGGGTAAAAATCCTTTCTTAGTTATTATTTTTTGTTGAATTATATCAATACATTTAATTGCTACCTGTTCTACATTATCTTCATCATCAATTTCAATTTCATCAATAACCCTACCCTGCATAACTTTATTTTCTTTTATAAAAGGCATAGTACTTTTTTTAGATATTCTACTAATTATGAAAGCAACATATTTCGGATCTTGCTGTTTTATGGAAAAAGATATAGCTTTTGCTATGTCTTCCCCGATTTTTCCTGTACCCACACTAACAATCATTGCTTTTGACATTTTCAGACCTCCTGAAAATTCAACTTTATCCACCCAAAAGGATATTTCATTTCACATATGTTTCTCGTCTTCCCACTAGTCTTTCCTTTTGAAATGATTGGTTTTCTGTAATTATCTAAAGTTACACTTTCAACTCCCGAAAATCTTCCCACTCTAATCAATAAAGAATTGTCTTCAAAATTTTGTTTAGAAAGTTTTGAGTAATATTGCTCAATAGGAGTATTCCGATAGAACTTTTTGATCTCATAAAATAATTTATCTTTATAAAAAGAATTACAAGATGTTTTTATTAAATCAATATCTATTTTCAGATTTAAAAATTTAGTATCTTGTAATTTATTATCTATGACTAACTCTGATTCAAATTCCACAGTTTTTCCAGATAGATATGAATAAGTAACTTCATTAAGCATCTGTATTTTTAAAGGTCTTAATTGCCCACTTATATTTATAACTTTTGAAAGAATCGTGGAATTAGAGGGAAGATAACTATCTTTTATCTTAATTGCCCTAAAAGGATCTCTTTTTGCGTCTAATCTACCTTTTTTATTCTGACATTTTAAAACCTTGGCCTCAATACACTTAACATATTTAATATTTCTCTCTTTTTTCGCCAATTCACTAACAATTGCAGTTCTAATTGCCCCTTTCAAAGAACTACCCGGAAGGTAGGGAATTTTCTCTACTGTAGTTCTAATAAAAGGGTTAATAAGTAACTGATTTTCTATATTCGAAATATTCTCCTTATATATTTTATTTGTTTCTTCGGATACGTCACAAGAATATTCATAGGAATATTCTTGGGGATCCCATTTCTCAATAATAAATTGTCTAATATCGTTAATATTGTTTCGGTCTATCAATTCAGTAAATATATTTTTGTCAACCTCACTAAGATTGAATACAAAATCTTCTAAAGAGATTTTGTAAAATTTATTTCCTCGAATTACGTAGTTAAAAGGTTCTATTTCCGAACCAGTCCCAATATAAAGGGGAGAAAGAATTTTACCGATCAATTTATACCTTTTCATATTTCTTACTCCAATTTTATTTTTAACGGAAAGGCATATCCATAATGCCTTATTGTGTTATTGTAATGAATATTTTGAAGCAACCTTCCGTAACTAATCATATTTTTATCATTGGTAAAGAAAGTCGAGCCTGATTTAAACATAAGAAGAGGTTTTTTGAATGGGTTCAACCCTCTCCCTTCAATACCTGTCTTAGCGTAATCACCGCCAAGCTTACCGTATTTGGTGATGATTTCGTAATAACCCTTAATGGGGTCTTTTTCTTTCGGAATAAAAGAAGATAAGGTCATAAAACCATTTCCCTTTGGAGGTTCGTATAAATTAAATTCCTCAATCTTCTTCAACTCAAGATGACCTTTGCCTATTGATTTATCCTTACCATAACCGCTTTCTGCAATAAAGCAAAAAAACTCTTTAAGGTCCTCAGTGGAAAAGTAATCAGTCTTTATGTATATTTCATATTGTCTTTCATTAGTATCGCAATAAGTCTCAATTTCTGCAAAAAGCCCTCCTGGTTCTTGCACCTTTCCCGTTAATCTATTTATAGTATTGTGAACTACAAGGTTGTCTTCCTTATTTTCTATTACACCATAATGACATTTTGTCGAAGAAACAGGGTTAATTACGAAACATCTCATAATATCTTTTTCTTTGCATAATTTTTTTCTAAACCAGACCGGGCAATATGATCCATCTAAAACCTTTTGGTATAACCTAAAATAGGATAGAGTTCCCTCTAATTCTTTAAATATATCCCAGCTAATAAAAGGTGGATTTTTTATTTTTTTTAAAACGCTAAGCCCTTCTACTTTATCTCTTTTTTCTTTCCCAAAAAAATTATTAATTAGCTCCTCACTTTCTTCAATCTTTAAAGGTCGCAAAATTGGTCTGGGTAAAAAATTTTCCGGTAAGCCATCACTTAAAATTAGAGAAGGCTTCTCACCTTTCTCATAATCTTTTAAGAACTCAAGCAAACTCTCTTCACCTTTGAGATATTTTATTGCCCAGCATAAGTGCCCAAAGATGGTATCTGCTTGAAATGGGGTAATCACTGAAGACCTTATTTCATAAATTAATTTGTAAATATTCATTTTATCCCTCTTCTTTTATATCAAAAAGATCTATACGGTTTTTATTTTCATCTACCAAATCCAAAAACTCAATCTTACCACATCCTCGACTACCCGAACCTCCTAATGTATCTTGCTGTAGACATCTAAGTCCTTTAAGAACATACTTGAACATATCTTCATCAATCTTACCTCTGTCGCCCATATCAAAAACCCGATAAAGTAGTTCAAAATTAAATTCCACTCCTGCAATAACTCGCTCTAAAGGGCGAGGAGTAGCTGTAGCCTTAATACGATTAATAGTGTTTTCATATTTTACTTCAACTAAAGATATTCCCTTTTTAATTTTATTTTTAAAACAATCAGTAAGTTCTGCATCTCTTACAATTAACCGAGTTGGACCAATCTGTGTCTCTTCATTAGAACTTGTCCCAAAAATTCTGCAAATAGGACATTCTGTATCACCACACCATTTGTGCACTTCTCCCCCAGGTTCTATCTTCCCTAACTTCCATTCTAGTAAGAAGCGCAACTTACCTTTTATGGAAGAACCAGGAATATAAGGCTCCTCGGTCATAGGATTCTTTATCACAGGATTATCTATTCCGCCAATCTCTATCACATCAACATTTCCCCCAATATGTAAACCTGTTTTGACTAATATTTTTCCTCTTAATATTTTATTATAGAGTAATTTCATTCTCTTACCCCCTTTCCATAATAATAACCAACAACCGCTTCAAAATGTAACTTAAAAGCTTTAAAATCTTCACAATCTTTGATTTCATCTATACAGTCGCTCATAAAATTTTTAAACTCCTTAGGAATTCTACCAGATTTTTTGGGATTTGAGGCATATTCCAATTTCGATTTAAGCATTTTAATTAAAGGAAAAACAATTGAAAAATCTTTTCCTTCAATTTCAATTTTATTTTCTAAACTTTTTACTTCATTATAAAATTTCCTGAGCTGGGATGAAGATAATTTTTCTTTAGACTTAACAAAACTATCCGCTATTTTTTGTGCTTCATCTGTCAGAAGACTTGATTTAATAATAGTTTTATTCTCGTCTTCATAAAAATAATTTTCCATTTTTACCTCCTTTTATAATTTTCTATTTTTGTATAAAACAAAAGACAAGGGAATTTTTAGATTTTTTAAAAAATTTTTATCTGCCCGTCTAAAATCATATATTTTGCTACTAAGTTCTTCTACCACTTCTAAATTTATAATTTCTTTATTTTGGTTATATTTAATAATATTGCGACCAACATCGTAGGCTACCTGAGAATGGAATTTTAATCCTTCTATTTCCCCTCCTTTCACATATAAAAGATAATTTTGATGGTTTTTAAAAAGTCTATAAATAAATCCTCGAGTGATTCCAGAATTTTCATTACTTAATTGCTTATCCAAGAAGTCCGCAAAATTTTGTAAAGCATCAAATTCCTGCCACCTGATGGTAGTATTAAATAGTGTCAACATATCTCTTCCATTAGCTTTCGAAGATTCAAGCGATTCTTCTGCCATATCTGCAGCTCGTCGAATAGGAAAGTGCGGTTTAATCATCACTAAGCCAGCAGATAAAGTAATATTAGGATTATCACAGGTAAAACTTTTAAAATCATCATATATTAATTTGGAAAAATGAATCATAGTCTGCCAGTCTCCAATAAGAAAGAGGTCATCTCCACCAGCAAAAACTGTATAGATATTCAAACAATCTTTTCGTAATAATTCATTAATATAACCGGTAAAGAACAAATTTAACTCCCGGCTCAGCATAGAATAACGAGAAATAGACATTCTCTTACCTAATCCTTCGGTAAAAATAAGACCTAATCTATCAATATCAGCCTTTAATATTCCTAACATAACACTTCCTATCTTCTTCTGTTTATCTACGTTTTTTAAGGCAATACATTGAAATGTTTTAGGTATATCTGATTTTCCTCTAAGTTCACATATGTTTTTATCACTACATAATTCACATAATTCCTCAAATTCATTTGCTGAAGTCCATAGTGGTATATAATTGGCAAAATATTTTGTCCCATAATTAATTGTTGGTTGTCTTTGTGGAGTGTATATCTCTTCTATCAAATAATAATCTTTTTGATTTAATCGGTTTATATCCGACCAAAAGGAAATATAATATTTACCATTAAAAAAAGAAACATATTTATCTGTGGAAGGTTTTTTTGTAGAATAAGCTAATACTTTTTCGTGGGTTAACCATCTGCCAATTTTTCTCTGGATAGCACATAATTCACAAGCTAAACTTTTGTTTTCTTCTTCAATTTCCATTGTTGCTGGTTTTTCTCCACAAATCAAACAAGCTCCTTTTTCAAATTTATATAATTCCTCGATTATAAAATTGTTTTCAATCCATTTATCTTCTTTAATTAATACCTCATGCAATTTGCGGTACTTTTTTGATTCTATATCTTCCTGCAATTTTGATAAAATTGCAGAGAATTTATCAATTTTAAAATCCTCACCAGAGACTTCTAAATCCCAGGTTAGATTAACTACCAATTCACCAGCAAATTTTTGGCGGAACCAATTGCTTATCTGAGAATACGTGCTTTTTAATTTTTCTTTAAAAATAGGCGTGTTAGGCGCTAATAGTATAAAGCGCCCACTTGCATCCATTACATTGCAAATTAAGGGAAGGCCTAACTCTTGAAGGATATAATGAGAGCTTATATTTGATAATGCCCCAATATAAAAAGAGCGAGCTCTTAAAAGTTTGCTTACCCCCCTTGTATTTGAAGGAGAGAAATTAAAAATGTACTTCTGTATACCACTTAAATCCCCTCCAATTAACAGAAATTTCTTTGTTTCTCTGTTCTTAATCGAGGTATCACTTAAATCATTTACTTGATTATGAAACTTAAATAAACATATCGCAATGGCAGCAGTAGTCTTTAAATGGTCAAAAAGGGATATATCGGGTAAATCTATAGTCGAACTGGGAATACACCAGGTATATTTTTCTAATAAACACAAAAGTGCTTGAAGGAATAAATCAAAATTGTCTTCGGGTAAATTATCAAATTCACTACAGAAACCATTCCAAAGTTGATTATAATTATCAGTCAGGATTTCTCCCTCCGAAGGGGATAATTCGTTTTTGGTTTTAGGAAATAATTTACTTTTAAGGGGAATAAGAGGGTTTAGCTCATACCTAAAAATATCATTTTTCTGGGAGCTCATACCTAAATCTATTTTTTCAAATATTGAATGAAGCCGTGTTCTTTTATAAATAAAATTACCGCTTACCTCATCCTCTTCATCTTTTTCACATCTATCCATACCAGATGATAGGCAATCTGCCTCTTGAATTATCATTTGTAGCGGTGTTTCCGCCCTATGATGATAAGATGCTAGATTGGCCACATTATCTTTTTGATTTTCTAAATACGAAAATTGAGGATATCTTTTTATAAAACATTTTTCAAAAAATTCGTTTGTCCATAATACATGCTGGTGAGAATATCTTCCTCGATAAACGTGGCAAATTGTATTTTCCATATTCTTTGATTGTAAACTTAAAGGAATTTCAGCCCTTTGCATAAATTTCCCAATATCGTGCAATAATGCAGCAAGTATCACTGCTTGAAATTTTTTATCATCTTGCATTAACATCCTCCAATCCTCCTGTTTTTTAAAAGAATCTATATCTATTTTTGCTATTACCTTAAATATGCATCTCTTTTGTCTTTTTAAGAAAATAATTTTCTAATATTTCATTTATCTGCAAATTTTATATTTGCCTAAACCAAAACTGGTCCCTTTGCCTATATGTATATACTCTCCTAAGACAATTAAAGGCAAATAGCTTTTTAACAATCCATCTTCCTTTTCTTGAAAAGAAACCCTACCTTTAAACCCACCTAATTTCATTTTAGAAGATTGGCGCGCAGAATATCTTTCCCAATCATGCCAGAATAATTCAGAATTAATTGTTTTAATATTTTCAGCTTCCTTAATTAATTTTTGGTAATCCAAATCTAATGAATTATTAGAATGGAAATAAAAAAGAGAAGATATTCGCCGTAAAAGATTTTTTATTAATACAGAAAATTCTAATTGCGAGATTAATCTATCTTGATGTTTAATTCTGGTAGGAGTGAGAAAATCTAAAGTAATCCAGCTATCATCATTAATATGGTTAGATATTTCTTCTATATCTTTTCCGGTAATAAGCTGATATTCATTTAAAAATATCCCTTCTTTGCCATTGTAAACTACCCTCACTTTCTTGTTATATTTTCCATTGCTGGAATTATGGGGATAGTTCTCTACTTTTTCTAAAAAATATTTTCCCCTTCCTTTGCCAATACCAATCTTTCCTAATTCCTTAAAAGTAAAGATGAAATAGGGTAAGTATTCGATTGCTTTTCCTATCAATATTAAATCGAATGAAATATTTTCCCCTTTTTTAAATAATTCTTTCTCATCAAGGGGTGGTTCGAGGATAAAGGGGTGTGGTATGTAGGTGTTCTTCTTCTGAAGTTCTGCGTCCCTGGGCAGCGGTGTTTCAAAAATATAAGAATAAATACATTTTTCTTTTAATATACAATCTCTACAATCCCATCTCCTATTAAGACAAACGATCTTGCGAAAGCAATTTCCAAAACCACCTCGGAGAGTGGAGCCTTTATATTTTGGTAGGATTATATCTTCAAGAGGATTTATAATAATTTTAAATTTACCTAATTTAAAATTTTTTAACATTATTCCTCAAATCCCATTGTTTAAAACATAATTATTTTTTGATTCTGTGTTAACCGGGTCTTATTTTTCGACAATTCATCTTTAACAACCTGTAAATATATGGATTTCACCTTATATTTCAGCTAATTTCAATATTTAAAAGATAAAAAATATAAAATACTAATGTTTATATACTACAAAACTTTAAAAAACCCTTCATTTTTTAAAAATAAATTTAATTTTTTACATTTCCCCCCTCGCATCAAGAACACGGCAAGCTCTAGCCCTTTCCCTATATAGATGAGAGATACAATACAAGGAATTTTTATAGTTATATCACCTAAGTAAGGCTCAGCATATTTTTAAGTATTTATTCTTCTTCCCCAATATATTTTTTCATAAGGTCTTTTGCTTTACTTAACCCTTCTTCTGTTAGGTATACTGATTTTGCGCGTTTACTTCCATCAATATATCCTTCTTCGTTTAATTCATCTAAAGCCTCAAAAGGATAACCTTTCCAGCTCCTTTGAACTTTTGCAAGACCAACATCTTCTTGCCATGATGTGAGATATCTCAGTAAAAGAGTCAGTTCCTTTATTGTTTTATCCACTATATTTCTCATCTTGATTAATTATTTTAATGTATTTCATAATCATCAGAACCATCGCTTTCACCGGTTTTGAAAGCAATACCAATAATGGGTCAAAGAGCTATCCAGTCACATTTTTTCTTTCAATTTTTTAGCCAGCTTGCTTTTAAATCTGGATTAGCACAATGCAAAGGTAGTTTTCCACTCATTACTTTACGAATATTTTCTGCTACTTTAGTAGCTATATTTTTATAGGAAACATCAGTTACTCCAGCGATGTGAGGAGTAGCCAGGACGTTGGAATAATCTAAAATTGGGTCTTTCGGTTCTGGAGGTTCTTTCCAATACACATCTAAAGCAACTCCTCCTAAATGTTTGCTATCTAAAGCTTGCATTAAAGCTTCTTTATTTATAATTGGACCTCGGGCAGCATTAAGGACAAAAGCACCTTTAGGGAGTAAAGCTAACTCTCGTTTGCCAATCATATTTCTGGTTGCTGAATTTAGGGGAACACAGATAAATAGATATTCTGCTATCTTTAATAACCGAGGCAAATCTGCTTCCCCTCCTACCCATTCTACTCCTAAATTTCGTGCTGTAACTTTATCTGGGTGTTTCTGGATTGCTATTATCTTCATTTTAAAAGGCTTTAACCGAGCAGCTAAGGCCTTTCCTATGCCTCCAAAGCCAACTAACCCAGCTGTTCGTCCATAGAGGGCTTGTCCGAGAGGAGAGCCCCAGGGATAACCTGTGCTTACCTGGGATCGAATTTCACATACTTTACGACTAAGAGCCAGGGCAGCCATTACATACCACTCGGCTACTGAATCCGCATTTCTACTTCCTACAGTAGGTACATTGGCTACTGCTACCTGATAACGTGTAGCACTGGCAATATCTACACCATCTAAACCAGCTCCCCATTGTTGCACTAAACGAAGATAAGAAGCTCTCCTAAAAATTTCTTCATCTATTTTAGCCATAGCTGGAATAATAATCTGAGCTTCTTCTGCTTTTCTGATTAAATCTTTAAGTTCTACCATCTCTACCGAAATTTTCGGCATCTCAGCTTTTAAATAATCATAAGCCCGAATAAAATATTTACCTGCTATTATTACTTTTATTGGTCTATTATTTTTCATAATCCATTTTCTCCTTAATAGGAACAGAAACAGGAGACGGTTCTCTGTTCCATTTTTATTCTCATAGTGATTCTCCTCTACTCTTATTCTTTTTTGTAAATATATATTAATTCTGAATAAATGAGTTGATTTTCGAGATATATCTCTCGTCTTTATATGAGTTCTTCGAACCTTATTGCCTGTTACAGTATCAAATTGAAATGAAATAGAAAAATGGGATATGTCCCTATTTTTTATATATACGATAAAAGTTTTAAAAATCCTCTTTTTGGCAGGAATTTATGGTAACAACTTTCGATAGAAGAGAAAACCTAACTAAATTAGTAAAATCAGGGATACTATTCTTAAGTGCCTTTCGGAAGTGCATAAAGAATTGGCTGGGAGGAAGGTAGAACTGGGGAAAATTGAATAATTTGGGGTAATAATAAGAGCCAGATCTTTTAAATATCAATAGATCTGGCTCTTATTATTTAAAACACTATTTCTCTTCTATTTTTCTATGTTTTATCTAAATATTTTTAACTCAATTGTTCTGTAGGAGATTCTGGTATTTTCAATAATTCTACATCTATATAAGTTGTTTCACCTTCTGCTACTACAATTTCATATTCCCCAGAGTCAAGATAACCTGTTGCTGACACATTGAGAGTATATGTTCCAACTGGAAGCTGGTCGATAGAAAATAGACCATCTTCACCAGTTATTATGGAACTTTCAAAAGTATATATACTACTGGATAGAATAACAGTTACATTTGCTTCGTTAATTGGTAAATAATTTTCTGAATCTAACACTCTCCCTGAGATTGCACCAGTTTCTTCAAATAATAGTATTACATTAACTTCAGTATTCTCACCCGCTGTCACTTCAATGCTTTCTGAATATTCATTAAAGCCATCAGCATATACATTTAAAGTATAGCTGCCTGCAGGAACGTTATCTAAACTAAATGTTCCTTCTGATCCTGGTTCTTCAAAAGTTAAAGTAGTATTATTAAAGATGTATTCTCCGCCTGAAAGATTCACGCTCGCACCACCTATTCCTATAAATCCCAAATCTCCTCCATCATAAGACACAGTTCCAGAAACTGAACCTGAACCCTCAGGAAGCTCTTCTTCTTCTAAATAAGTTTCAACTACCATACTAATGACCGGTTTTAACTTATATTTTCCATTATCTGTTTTTATTACAGATTTTTTAGCATCAAAATCTATAGTTAACTTAGTAACCATACCTGCAATAATTTCAAAAGGACGATTTAATTTTATTCCAGTTTGATAAACACTGGGAATTCCAAGAGGTTCTGTTAATGTTGCCCCTTCTGGCCCTTCTAACACTACCCAAGCATCTTCCTCTTCATCACCCTTTAGAAAAAGTCTAAGTTGAGTGTATTTATTCGGCTCAAGTTCTAATGTTACTAATAGTATAGAGACATCCTCTAATTTTATAAGGTCAACCAACAGACCTTCATCCCATTCCTTCAATATTATCCAAGACCCTTCTTCTCCTTCTTCCCCTTCTTCGCTCTCTTCGCCCTCAACAGCTATATGCCCTTCTATTTTAGAAATTTTTATATTTACTTCTGAATAATCTCCCGGTGCATCAGTAAGATAAATTTTTAGTGTTCCCTTTCCTGCTGTCACTCCATCCGTTTGAGTTGGAAAAGTTGAATCATTTTCAGTACCCGGAGTAACCAAATTAACTACACATCCTGCAAGAAAAATAACAGACAGCACTAAAAATAATGTTAAAACAAAATACTTTTTCCTCACTCTTTCCTCCTATTTTATTTAATATTTTTTAAAAAATAAAAAAAGTCGGCAGTCTGGCGGTCATAGCGATAAATTGCCTTAGACCCATAACTTTGCGTC
>LDZT01011917.1_pt1 | contig 14539 bp, 11 predicted proteins | sample 615521 | NCBI WGS metagenome assembly LDZT01 (sample SAMN03408292, study PRJNA278302) | terrestrial metagenome | isolation source: oil reservoir sample SB1 | place: USA: Alaska, North Slope, Schrader Bluff formation | collected 2011-09
GAATTGCTCGTGTTCGCTCATTTCCTTGCCCTGGTCATAGGTCAAGCTCTTCTTGAGCTCTGCTGGCAAGCTTTTGAAAGCCTCAGCATAAGCTTCTCTGACACTTGTAGCATCTTTATGCTCCCCTAAAGGAACAAGGATTGTATAACGGGTAGTACGCTCAATCAAGGTTCCTAAAGCACTGCGTTTATATTTCCCTAAGATCAAATCCCCTTCCCAATGCCCGGGCACAGTGCGCCCATTTCCCTCAGCCCGGTTGATGGCAACTTCAATTCTAGCGTCGAAAACGTCACGGTTACCATTGATACCAGCAGCCTTTCCGAAGGACGGCATATCCTTTATGTGCGCGGGAAAGATGCTGCCGGCAACTGGGGCGCGGTAAGTGCCCTTTTCCTGACTCTCACGAATCCTGTTAACAATCCGCCTGTCGCTGAAGGCCAGGAGCTTAACACCTGGATGGACGAGCCCATAGCCATTACCTTAAGTGGTTCAGATGCAGACGGTGACAGCCTTACTTTCAGCATCACAGCCGATCCTCAGCATGGCAGCCTAAGCGGCACAGTACCTGATGTACTTTACACGCCACAATCCGGCTATGTCGGGTCGGACGTGTTCAGTTTCAAGGTTTATGACGGTGAACTTCACTCACAAGGTGCCAACGTGCTTATCAACGTCAGGCAAAGGACATTTTTACCGCTGCTCATTAAGTAATGCAGCCACGCCGCAGGTTTCTTGGTTCATTTACAGGCTGGTGATAATTGCTTATAATTATAACGATTATGTTAAAGGCGGGTCCGTCCGTTAGATCAATTGTCGATATTATTGGATGAGGTTTTCCGAATTTAATATATGCGAGATTCGCTGGGATAATCTCATTTAATAATTTTCTATACCGTTCGTTGAAAGGTCTGTAATCGAAATTTATGGATATAAAACACTTTTTCAGTATTGCAAAACGATGGCTTTGGCTCGTCATTGCAGGGGTCATCATTGGCGCTGCAGTGGGGTATTTCGTCAGCAGCCGGCAGACGCCCATTTATGAAGCAAGCTCAAAATTTGTGATCCTGAGAGCACCGCAAACTACGTATGACTATTACGCTTATTTGGATAATCAACAATTAATCGCCACATACGTACAGCTGCTTTCCACCGAAAGTGTGCTCCAACAGGCTTCTGAAGAATTGGGCTTTCCGGTCCTGAAAGGGCAGGCAACGGCACGCGCTATCACGGATACGCAATTCGTTGAATTGACGGTTAGACATACCGACCCTGAAAAAGCAGCTCTCATCGCTAATAGTCTAATTGATATTCTCATTGAACAGAACGAACAGCTTCAAGCGATACGATACATTGCTGCCGAACAAAATCTCCAAAACCGCATCGACGAGACGCAGCAACAGATTTCCCTGCTGGAAAAACAAATTAACGAACTTTCAACAGCCACCGTTGAGTCTCAACTCGAGAGTGTCCAAAAGCAAATCCTGGAAACACAAAGCCAAATGACTGCACTTAATGCTGAGGTAGCCAAGATCAATCCAGCTACCGCCACGGCTGAAGAACTGACCAGATTAGCCGAATATCAGGCTCAGCTCGATCAACTGTCATCCGTTCTCTCGCTATATCAACAGATTTACACTAATCTGGTGGTGCTCAAAACGCCAGCAGAGAGTGGAACGACAACTGCGACCTCCGCTCAGCTCACCCAGCTGCAAACCACATTAAACTTATACCAACAAATCTACCTAAGCAGTATCAACAGCCTTGAAGCCTTGCGTCTCTCTCGTGCTCAGAATACCCCAAATGTGGTGCAAGTTGAAAAAGCACATCCACCTTCTGTTCCAATTTCTCCCAATCCAGTCCAATCAGCCACATTATCAGCGGCTATTGGCTTAATTTTGACCTCTGGCATTGCGTTCTTAGTGGAATATCTAGATGATACACTTAAAACGCCGGATGAAGTTAAAGAGTTGCTCAACTTACCCGTTATTGGTCTCGTTGGTGAGCTGCGCAAGAAAAGTAACAATGACAAATTTGGCAGTTATGTCATATCAAATCCCCGGTCTCCAGTGGCAGAAGCTTTTCGTGCCTTGCGCACAAACCTTGAATTTGCTGGCATAGATTCTCCCCTAAAATCAATCCTGGTGACAAGCTCAGGTGAAACAGAAGGTAAAACCACAGTAGCTTGCAATTTAGCAGTAATTTTGGCACAGGGAGGGAAAAAGGTATTATTGTTGGATACCGATATGCGCCGACCGAATGTTCATACCCAGTTCAATTTACACAACCGAGTAGGGTTGAGTGACCTTGTGCGTGGCAGACTTACCTTGGAGGAGGTAGTCAGGACCATCCCCGAAGTTAAATCCATGGATATTATCACCAGTGGTAGTCTACCACCGAATCCAGCAGAATTATTGGCTAGTGAGCGTATGCGCAAATTGCTCGAAGAACTTAAATCACATTATGACGTGATTGTAATGGATAGTCCTCCGCTCGTCGTTTCTGACTCGCAGATACTTTCCACACGCGTAGAAGGCGTCTTATACGTGATCATTCCCGGATTTACACGTATTGACTCAGCTAGACGTCCTTTAGAGGAACTCGAGCGCATTAATGCTCATATTCTTGGCGTTGTAATGAACCGTATTCCACAGAACCGATCCTATTATTACGGTGGTCATGATTACTATTCACCCTACAGTGCACGTGATAAGTATCGGCATTCTTACGGTTCAGAGGAGAATATCGACCTCGCTTTCACCGAACAGAAGGGTACTTAGAATCTAAGTTATCATCTCTACGGAATATTTTCCGTCGCCGATGAAAACAAATCCTTGGGAGAAACTTACCTTTAGCATATACTCCCAGTGATTTTTCAAAAATGGCTAATCATCTGCAAGAAGCAGGAGAATCTATTTGCCCCTACCTGGGGCTTTTCAAAGATCCTGCCACAGCTCTAACATACCCATCCGTGGAAAGCTATTGCCACATGGTCAAACCTATCGCTGTGCCGAATTTGGACCACCAGCTATCTTTTTGTCTAACCAAGTACTATCCAGCTTGCAGAATTTTTCAATCCCAAGTAGGGCAAAGAATGCCTGAAGAACTTGCTAATAAGGTCGTTAGCAAACGACAAAATTGGTTTAATGTATCTTACTTGTGGATCTTGGTTATTTTAGCAATTATTGCCCTCATCATACTATTTTCTTCTTCACATCCAGAGAAACAGCATGAGAATAACGCAGCCATTTCGTTGGCAGCCCCCACTGAGACCTCTTTTTTATTGGTTGGTCTCACAACAGAAAAAGCCACATTAGGACCTGCACTTCAAACAGAGACACCATCTCCATCCCCTCAACCAACACCTACCGCAACACCCCTTGAAATCCATAAAGCGCATTACTTAGAAGAGCCATTTGGAAAAGATCAGCGTTTTATTGTGCATCAAGTTTCTCCAGGTGAAAGTTTGCTTTTCTTAGCTACGCAATACAACACGACCCCGGACATTTTAAAAGCTATCAATTACCAATTGATTGTTCCAATTTGGGTTGATTCCATCATCGTAATCCCTATAGATCGTTTAGAGTTGGGTAACTTGCCAGCGTTTGAAGCCTATCAAATTTCCGAAAGCGACATAACTCTACGGGAATTAGCTGAAAAATTTGCAATCGATATTGAAGCTATAGTCAGTTATAATAATATTCCTGCTGACGAAAATTTACTCGTCGGTGAGTGGGTACTTATCCCACGGGAAAGTAATCAATAAATTACGAAATGGATTGAACGAAATAATGACATTAGTACTTTTTGTGTGTACTGCCAATCGATTCCGCTCCCCTTTGGCTGAAGCATTCTTCAAAGCAAAAATAAACGCCTCAGGCAAACCGCAGGGTTGGCAGATTGAAAGTGCAGGCACATGGGTAAAAGAGAGCCTTCCACCTACACCTGAAGCTATAGAAGAGGCCAAAAAACGACATTTGGATATCAATCAACATACATCGAGGCCAGTCACTCCTTCTCTTTTACATACAGCAAGTATCATTCTAACCATGGAATCCGGCCAAAAAGAAGCCCTCATTCAGGAATTTCCAGAAAATAAGGGGAAAATTTACCATCTGACCGAGGTCGGCGGTGGAGTTCCCTATGATATTCCAGATCCATATGCCTCGCAGGAATCTCCAGCGGAGATTGCGAGAGAACTCGAGATGCTTGTTGACAATAAGTTCCCCCTCATATATCAATATTTCGTTATAAATGCGTCGGGATGTTCGCATTCCTGATCTGCTTAGAATGAGATTAAATTTTTATTTATCTACTCTATGCAATTCCTAACAAAAGAAGACTTTATTTTTAGTGGTTAAGCATATGTCTATAGATACCTCCCCTTCAAATCAAGCAAATTTAACACATTGTCCATACTTTGCATTAATTGATGATATTAAGACGAATTTAGATTTCCCATCTTATTTCAATTACTGCCATCGCTGCAAGCAGCCAGAAATTCCAACCTATCTCCATCAACAGGAAGTCTGCCTAACTCAGCATTACAACGAATGTATTATGCTCAGGGATGCTAACCTGAAAAAACTGCCCCAGGACATCCATTTCTCGGCGCCAGCTGCTCCCAAGGCTAAAATGCGGCCACTGCTTGCTGCTTTTATCGGTTTAGGAGTTGTTGCCGTATCCTTGTTCGCGTCTCGTTTGTTGAATAATCGCTTCTCAGCTCCATACCCAACACCGCCAATCATTGTCACAACGCCAAGTCCCACCCCCATAGCGGTTTCATTGGTAACTGATTTTACCCCCACCTTCAATGCGTTACCCTCGGTTACACCTTCACCAAACCCCACCAAAACAGCAGGGGTAAACCCTACTGCCACTGGATCACCAATCCCGACGCAGATATTGAGCCAGTTTTGCTCTGTTTATGACATAAACTATTACAGCTTGGCATACTTGGGTACCGGAAAAATTCAATTAGTTTACGACACGCAAATGGACCTTCCTACTTATCGCATGCGTGATGCAAATGGGAATTTAACATCCCAGCTCGAGCTGCCAGGGTTAATCGTCTGGTTAAATGAATCACAATATACAGATTTTAAGGTCTTCCTGCGCAATCCCAATTTTCCTTCCTTACTATTTTTAGAATTAATTGGTGGCGAGAACGATCATATTTCTCTTGAGATCATTGAAGGTGACAATCACCATTGCTCACGGGAGATTATTCTACCGGCTAGATCAGCACTTTTCACCTCAACCAGACCTGTTTGGAACACACCCACGCGGGTATCTCCAACAGTATTTAGGTCCCCTACTGTGACAAGAACGCCTACTCCCACAAATACGCAATCGCCATTGCCAAGCAAAACAATTACCCATACATCTACCCCTACACGAACAAATACTTATACACCCACCCTTACATATACATACACGAATACGCCAATAGCGACAAAAACAAAATGGACACCAGAACCTTTGCCGAGTGCATCGCTAACTCCAACACTAACACCGTGAGAGGATCGATCTTTAGGATAGTGACGTTTTTGTGTTGATATTTCCTGTTCAACCCCTGCACAGGTCGGATTTGACAAGCTAATGTGCCTATGTTAAAATCTCAATCGCTTCGAACAATGTAAAGCAAGATAATTTGCGGGTGTAGTTCAATTGGTAGAACGTCTCCTTGCCAAGGAGAAGGTCGTGGGTTCGAGCCCCATCGCCCGCTTTTAGCTTAAAAACTGATATAATATATATATCAGTTTTTTGTTATGGCGACGTGGCCAAGTGGCAAGGCAAGAGTCTGCAAAACTCTCATCATGGGTTCGATTCCCATCGTCGCCTCCTTTTCTTCTCCTTTCTGATGCTCTGCAATATATCGCAGGGCATCATTATTTAATCCGCACCTCTCTCGCTTCAGATTTCCCAAATATATTTGAGATGCAAGGTTTTCTTCTATTTAAATAGATCCACGCAATTGTTTAGAGGTGAAGCTGCATGTATAGTTTCGGCAATTGACTTACATTGAATTCATCCTAAAATAACATACAAGAAAGGTAAAATTTATCCAAGGTGAGAATGATGGCTACAAAAACTTATCTTATCCCCAATATCAGTTGCGCGCATTGCCTGATGCATATCACCAATCGCTTGAACGAAATCGAAGGCCTCGAAAACGTGGAAGGCGATGTAACTTCCAAAGAAATCACGGTCGAATTTTCCGAGCCCGCCAACGATGAAGCCATCATCGCAGCCCTAGAAGAAATCAACTATCCCCCCAGGAGATAAAAATGGCTGAAAAACACCAGGTCACCCTGCCCATATTAGGGATGACCTGTGCAAACTGTGTGGCAACCGTTGAACGCAGCCTTTCTAAAACGGAAGGCGTGGAAGAGGCTAGTGTCAATCCCTCTTCCGAGCGCGCCGCTGTGCGCTACAACCCGGATCAAACCAGCGTGCAGGAGCTGGTCGAGCAAGTGCGTAAGGTGGGTTATGACGTCGCCATCGGCGAAGCCGCGCTGCAAATTCAAAACCTGAGCGACCAGGCTGATGCCCTGCGCTTAGAAAAAGCGCTCAACAGCCTTGAAGGTGTGCTCTACAGCCAAGCAAATATAGCCACAGAGCGCGTTACGGTGCGCTACGTGCCCACTATCATCAGCCAAAGCGAAATCCGCCGAGCCGTAGCCAAGGCTGGCTTTAAGCTCGCCGAAGAGCCCGCCCAAGGCGAAGATGCCGAAGCAGTGGCACGCAAGAAAGAGATCGACCATCAGCGGCGCATGCTGGTCATCGCGCTCATTTTTACCGTGCCGCTGTTTGTACTTTCCATGAGCCGCGATTTGGGCTTACTGCCCATGGCTATCGCGCACGCCCCTTGGATGGATTGGCTGTTTTTTGGCTTGGCAACGCCCGTGCAGTTCTACGTGGGCGCTTCCTATTATGTAAATGGGTATAAATCTCTGCGCAATAAATCTGCCAATATGGACGTCCTGGTTGCCATGGGCACCTCGGCAGCCTATTTCTATTCCATTTTTGTGTTGCTTGGCGCTGTGCCAGGGCATGGCTATTTTGAAACCTCTGCGGTGATTATCACGTTGGTGCGCTTAGGCAAGTACTTAGAAGCCAAAGCCAAAGGCGGAGCTAGCGAAGCCATCCGCAAGCTGCTTTACCTGCAGCCTAAAAAAGCGACCGTCATCCGTGAGGGCACAGAAGTTGAGGTGAATACCGAAGATGTCCAGATTGGCGATGTAGTGGTTGTTCGTCCGGGCGAAAAAATCCCTGTTGATGGTGTCGTGATCGAGGGCAGCTCGAGCGTGGATGAATCGATGCTCACCGGCGAATCCTTGCCAGTAGAGAAAACCTCTGGCTCGCCCGTTTATGGTGCCACACTCAACAAAAACGGCAGGCTGATCTTTGAAGCCACCAAAATCGGACGCGACACGGTCCTGGCGCAGATTATTCAGTTGGTCGAGAACGCCCAAGCCAGCAAAGCCCCCATCCAGCGCTTAGCCGATAAAATTTCGGCTGTGTTTGTGCCCATTGTAATTGGGATTGCCCTAGTAACTTTTGCAGTCTGGTACTTTGTTATCCCGCTGCCCGCCAATTCGGAAGTGACTTTGTTGGCACGTGCGCTGATCAATATGGTGGCGGTGCTGGTAATTGCCTGCCCGTGCGCCATGGGCTTAGCAACCCCGACTGCTGTCATGGTCGGCAGCGGCCGCGGTGCCGAGCTGGGCATCCTGATCAAGTCTAGCGAGAGCTTAGAAACCGCTGGCGAGGTGGATACGGTCGTTTTCGATAAAACTGGCACACTCACGCGCGGTCAGCCGATGGTTACAGCGGTCATCGCTCTCGCTCCAGAGCTCTCTGAAACGGAGTTAGTGCAATTAGCAGCCTCAGCTGAGGCTGGCAGTGAGCACCCTTTAGGCGAAGCAATTCAAGCGGCAGCCAGTGCACGAGCGCTGGAGCTTTTACCTGCTGCTCGCTTCAAGGCATCAGCTGGCGGCGGCGTGAGCGCAGAAGTCGCTGAGCATAAAATCATCATTGGCAACCAAGCCCATCTCGCCAAGCAGAGCATTGACGCTACTGCAGCTGAAGCCAGTATTGTTGAGCTCGAAGCAGGAGCTCAAACCGTCGTGTTGATAGCCATTGATGGGAAGTTAGCGGGTATCTTCGGAATTATGGATACCTTAAAGGAAAATAGCTCTGAAGCTGTATCAGAACTGCATCGGTTGGGTCTCAAGGTCGCTATGCTGACCGGCGATAACCAAGCGACCGCTGAAGCGATTGCTAAGCAAGCCGGCATCGACGAGGTCTTTGCCAACCTGTTGCCGCGCGATAAGGTCAAACAGGTCGCAGCCCTGCAGGCAGAAGGCCGCAAAGTTGCCATGGTTGGTGATGGCATCAACGACGCTCCAGCCCTGGCGCAAGCCGACGTCGGCATTGCAATTGGCACTGGTACAGATATAGCGATTGCCGCAGCACCTATTGTTTCCATCAGTGGCGACCTCATGGCAGTGCCGCAAGCCATCCGCCTTTCGCGTAAGACGCTAGCAACCATCAAGCAAAACCTGTTCTGGGCTTTCTTCTATAACGTGATACTCATTCCTGCAGCTGCGGCTGGGTTGCTCAACCCCATGTTGGCAGCCGGGGCGATGTCATTCAGCAGCATCTTTGTGGTCACCAACAGCCTGCGCCTCAAGCGCTTCAAGTAAATCCTTCCGTTGGACTATTAAACAGCCTGCGTAGAGCAGGCTGTTTTTTTACGCCGCAGAGGTGGGTTGGACCAAAACCTTGCCAGTATAATTAGCTCCGTAAGTTACGCTAAACCTTGCATTTGAAATCGAAGGCGGTTGCTTGATGAACACATGGTTAAATCTTCTCAGCATGCTTTTATGGGTGCTCATTTGGGCTTTAGGCGGTTATCTAATCCTAATTAGCATGGTTAAAGTGCAGCGACATGAGGCTACGCTGCTAGGTTTTGGGCTCGGCTTAGTGTTGCAGGCTTGGGTGGCAAATCTATTAGCCCATTTTTTGGCGCCAATACCTGCCTTTTGGGCTGCAGCCTGTGTGATTCTGCTCATCGGCGTGCTTCTGACAACGCTTCTCAAAAGCTGGACGACTGCGCGCAAACAGTTCACCTTCCCAGTCGGCTATTGGGTGGCTTTTGTGCTTCTACTCTATGTCTTCTTTATGATTGGTCACGGGTTAGCTATATTTGATGATTACCAAAATTTGCCGACAACTTCGTTCTTAGCAGCTGGTTCTATTCCACCAGTGTTCCCGCTCAATCCTAACCTCAGCTTTGATTACCACTACCTAATGCTATTGATAGCCGCCCAGTTTATGCGCTTAGGGGGTCTCTTCCCCTGGACAGCGCTGGATCTCACCCGTGCGGTTTTCTTCGGATTGAGCATGGTATATGTGTTTTTCCTTGGCAAGCGGCTTACCCGAAGCCAGATTGGCGGCTGGCTAACCGCGATTTTCATCGCGTTTGCCGGCGGTCTGCGTTGGTTATTACTCTTTCTGCCTGGGCGGGCTCTTGGAGCTATCTCGGAGCAAATCAATATGATTGGTTCCGGATTAGCTACGAATACCAGCCTAAAATTAGCCCTTTCTAAACCTTGGGCAATCGAAGGCGGGGGACCTCTTCCTTTCCCGTTTGCGTATGGGAACGGCTTCCACACTGTCGGGGTGATGGAGCATGGCGGCACGGGTATGATGGGCATGACCATTATCCTATTACTCATCCTGACCTTTAGGCGCTGGAAGCACCCTGGAGGTGTGGTTGTCATAGCTGCCTTGCTCGCAGCCCAAGCGCTTGTGGATGAGATTTGGTTCGGTTATTTCCTAGCTGCCTGCGTGATTATTGCCCTCATTCATTTTATTGCGCAAAAAGACAAACCTCATCAAGAGGCTTGGTTGGGCTTAGTTTTCTTCGTGCTTATCCCGGCGCTGTTTGCCCTGTTTCAAGGGGGTGTGCTCACTGGCACGGCAACCCAGCTGCTGAACCTTGGATCAAAAGCCGGCTCTGAGTCTTACTTTAGCAACGCCTTTTACTTGCGCTGGCCTCCAGCGATTATCTCATCACATTTAGGGGAGCTTTCTTTGCTCAACCCAGCTCAGTTGCTTGTGGCACTCCTAGAGGTTGGGCCAATTTTCCTACTTATCCCGCTTATGTTTGCTTGGGGGAAAAAAGGGTGGCACAATGGCAAGGATGTTTATGCCGTGTTAGCTTTGATGGTGGCTTTTAGCCTTTTTTCAGTCTTCATTGGCTACCAAGGAGATGCTGGTATCTCCGCAACCAAACGTCTGGGTTTGGTCGGCACTGAACTCTTGACGGTTTTTGCCGTGCCATTGCTGTGGCACTGGCTGCGCCATCGCCCGCTCAACCTCAAGCTTTTTGTGGTTGGGATAATGTTGCTCTGCTGCGTTGGCGGGATCGTCTACTTTGCCATTGAAACCACAGCGATGCAGGTACCGCAAGAAAGCTACTTTCTAAGTAGCTTAGATGCGCAAGTGGAAAGCCAATATTGGGATAAGCTAGATACAGATGCTATGGTCTTTGACCTAATCCCTCCGCGTGCCGCTACGGTTTTTGCCCGACCGTTAACTTCTCATAGCAGCTGGTATGAAACACTCCCGGAATATTCTCGGCTCGCCAGCTCGCTCGATCCTTACGCCTTACGCGCTGCTGGATACGATTACCTCTACCTTGGCGCCGGGGAGTGGGATGACTTTTCCTCAACGGTTCAGGAGCGGCTTTCCCAGCCCTGTGTACAGCTTGTGGTTGAAGTTACCGGAGCAAGAGATGATTTCCGCCGGCTGCTGGACCTACGCGACTGCGAGTAGTCCGTAACCCCCTTGAAAAACTACACAAACTTGAGGCGCACTGCTGCCACCCAAAGCATGCGCAGAAGTAACAAACCATGCTTCCAGCGTTGGATATTCGTGGTGCCGTAGGTGCGCTCCCGGTAACGGATCGGCAGGTCGACAATTTTTAAGTTCAACTTTGCAGCGCCAAAAATGAGATCAAAATCCCCAAAGGGATCAAAATCACCAAAGAAAGCGCGGTTAGCGGCAATTTTTTCATAATCTTCCCGCCAAAGCACTTTAGTGCCGCATAGGGTATCTTTAATGCTCTGCCCTAACAGCCAGGAGAATGCCGTGCTGAAAAACTTATTCCCGAGTGTGTTAAAGGGACGCATGGCTTGCTTTTCCATCGGGTATACCAAACGCACTCCATTGATAAATTCTCCACGGTTCGAAATAAGCGCATCATAAAAGCGGGGCAGGTCTTCTGGTGGGACTGTCAGGTCAGCATCCAAGATCATGAGCACATCACCCTGGGCATGCTGGAACCCTAAACGGATAGCATCACCCTTACCTGTTCCCTCTTGCTTATGTAGTTGTACCGGGCGATTAGATCGCGCTGCGAAATCCTCGATGACCTCGTAGGTATTATCCTTCGAGTGACCTTCCACAAAAATAAGCTCTGTACGGCTGCCCATCTCTGGCACGCGCTCGAATATTTGAGCAATGTTACCAGCTTCATTTCGAGCGGCGATTACCACTGAAACGGAGGGTTTATCCTCGCGTACCCCTCCGCTTGGCCGAGCAATAAGGAAATTTGTCATGCAAAAAAATTTAAACAATGTCAACCGTGCTAAAACACGGTTAAACAGTCCACTGAGCAAGGGAAAGTAGAAGGGAAACAGCACTTCCGACGAGGTACGTACGACCTCGTAATCGCAGAGTTGTAGCAAGTTGCGCATATCTTGTTGAGTAAGCCAGTTTTGATCCAATAACGGCGTAGCCATATGGATTGCCTGTGCCACCTTGAGTGGAAACTCCCACAAACGGTTATAGAAGTTAATCACCAAGCGCGTTCTCGGCGTGCAAAATGGCTTTAGCTGCGTCAAAACAGTCTGCACATCCCAAACATCATTGACCAAGTCCGAGAGGACGATAAAGTCAAACTGCCTGCCGAGGTCAGGCAGGGAATGCGCATCCACACAAATAAAGTTGCATTCCGGGTGGGCTTCTTGTGCTGCTACGATCATACCTTCCGAGAAGTCCACACCCACGCCGACAGACGGCTGCAAATAAGCTAACAAATCACCTCGGCCGCAACCCACTTCTAGCACCGTGCTGCCTTCAGGGATGATAAAGCGATACGTTGCATTCAGCCGGCGGTGGTAATAAGAGCTCCAGCGAACCTTTTTCGCTACTTTGGCGGCAATGCGATTCCACAGCGCTTGGCGTTCACGCGTGAACCTCTGATAAGCCTCGTCACGAGCATTAAAATAGCTATCCAAATTGAAAATCCTGAAACCACATGATTAATCAGATAATGCTGAAGTATATCAAAATACCTCAAGTACGAATGTTTTTAGAGTGTTAATAATGTGGGATCGCAGCCCGCGCCAACTGATCGACGTATTCATTTAAGGCATTCCCAGCATGCCCGCGCACCCAAACCCATTTCACCTCATGCTCGCTTAATGCACGGTCTAGCTCCTGCCATAGGTCGATGTTCGCTAACTTGCCTTTTTTACGCTTCCAATTCCGCTGTTTCCATTCTGGTAGCCAAGCGGTCGCACCATTGAGCAGGTAACTGGAATCAGTATAAAAAGTAACTTGGGATGGCTGCTTGAGTGCGCGTAAGGCATTGAGCGCTGCCAATATCTCCATGCGGTTATTGGTTGTCTGCTGCTCTCCACCACTGAGCTCAGTGCGCTTGCCGTTAATGAGAATTACAGCTGCCCAGCCTCCTGGGCCTGGATTACCACTGCAGGCACCGTCAGAATAAATCTCCACAGCTGGCTTATTGTTCATTTAGGTTTTCTCCTGTGAGCTCCTGCAATGTGCTATCCAACATCTCCAACACCGTCGGAATATATTCCTCATCCAATGCGTATACGCGGCGCACAGCATCCTGCAAGATTAAGCGCCCATAAGCCCATTTCTGATCTTCCGGCGCAATGGAAAGCCGAACACCATCCCGCAAAGCACTCGCCCAAGCTGGATGCTCTCTGGCGTAGTCCGGCGCAATAGTTTGTGGATCCCCTGTCACTGGCCAATAGCCATGAATACGAACCAAACGCTCCTGTGCTTCTGGCGTCAAAAGCCAACGGGCAAACAACCAACTGCCTAATCGCTCCGCTGGTGTCCCATTCGCGATACCAATAGACACTGTCTCTAACGAAATACTGCCCCTGCCATCTGGCGTGGGGTAAGGCAAAGTAAGCCACTGGTCCTTAGAATCCGCGCGCAGTTGGTAGCCTGCCTGAATGAGTAGGTCATCCAACGTGCCCTCATAAGCCAGAGCTAAGCGCTCAGCAAAATATATATAAGGTACTTTCTGCTGCCCAACCCAGGAGGCATCTTCGGTATATAACTGCTTAAGATATGTAAAACTATGGTTGCCAGCTTGGTTATTGAAGCTCAGGACTGGGCTTCCGGCATCAAACTGACCGTAAAAAGCGCGATACCAGCTGAGCGCAGCGCTAGGGGAATTCGAAATCCACAGCCCGCCTGTGCCGTTATTATCAATATCGTTATCTTGCAGCTTTTCAGCAGCAGCGGGCAGCATCTGTGCAGCGAGTTCTCCGGGCGAGCGGGGTGCTCGGTCAAATCCTAATTCGCCTGCCCAACTCTGGTTATACACCAGCACCCCTGGCTGATAGGCAATTGGCAAGTGCCACCAATGTTCTTGATAAGTAGCAAACGGTGAGAGCTGATAAAAAGCTGAATCAGGCGCATATTCGGTACTGATGCCATAGTCTGCATCGTACAGGTAAGGCCCCAAGTTAGCCAATGCAACTGTAGGGTTTAGCAAAGCTAAGTCGTACCCCTGAGCGATGGCAAGGTTGGTTTGCATTCCATTGCTAACTAACTGATCGCTCACATCCTTGAGCCCGCCCGCGCCAACCGGTGTAATGTTTATTCCCCATGCATTTGTGTTATTGAACTCCCCCACCAAGCTTTCAAAGCGCGTTTTCGCTTCATCAATCCACGGATGCAGAATCGTAAGCTCCAGGCCCGCTAGATCGCTCTCATCGACTGCCTCAATAGTCGGCCAAGGTGGCGTAGGGGTCGAAGTTAAAGTAGCAGTCGGCGTAGGGATAGCTGGTGTTGCAGTGGATTGCAGCTGAGATGTGCCTGCTGTGGGAGTTGGAGATTGTTGAACACCTTGGCAGGCTGCTAAGCTAAAGCATATCAGCACTAAAAAAAAGATTTTAGAGAAATGATTTTTACGCATCTTCTTCAACATTTGAATCAAAACGGGAATGGATGGGAGTCGAACCCACCCCGGCTCGCAAGGCGACCCGACACTGATTTTGAAGACCAGGAAGTCCACCGGGACCTAACCATTCCCATCGCTAAGCATATCCGAAAGGAAAGAGGCTTGTCAAGCTGGACTTTCGTTTAGGTTGGGCAAAAGAGGTAGTGTCTTGTCAAGTGGTGTAAATTGCATTTTGTGCTTCCAGCTCCAATAACTCGTCAACAAGCTCAAAACTTTGCTCAGAAGGTTCCTCAAGCT
>LDZT01008476.1_pt1 | contig 14523 bp, 9 predicted proteins | sample 615521 | NCBI WGS metagenome assembly LDZT01 (sample SAMN03408292, study PRJNA278302) | terrestrial metagenome | isolation source: oil reservoir sample SB1 | place: USA: Alaska, North Slope, Schrader Bluff formation | collected 2011-09
GGAGAAATCAGAGATTCCATTCTCACCGGCGATCTGATTGTATTCAGTAACGGCGATCCAACCCTGTATGAGCGTTTTTTCCTTGATTCCAGGGATGTTTTTAAAGATTGGGCACTGCGTTTGAAAGCGATGGGAATCCGTGAGGTTCAGGGACGGATCATCGGAGATGATGATGCTTTTGACGACCTGCGAATTGGAAGCGGCTGGAGTTTTGATTATCTTGATGTATGGTATGCGGCAGAAATCAATGCCCTTCAGTTTAACGAAAATTATGTGGATCTTACCATTACACCTCCCCTGATGCCCGACGGAGAACTCATGGTGGAGCCCAACGTAGAATCCTCCTACTTTACCATTGAAACCGATGTGGTCATTGGGGATACAGGAAAAACCAAAATCCGGGTGGATCGGGATTACGGATCCAATATAATCAGGATCAGTGGATATGCCCTCGCCGGAGATGAATCTTTCATGGTCTCACCATCTATTTTTAATCCGACTCTTTTTTATGTCACAGTTTTGAAAGAAACACTGCTCGATGAAGGAATCTCAGTCAATGGGCCTGTTGTTGATTGTGATGATTTGAATGATGCTTCCTGGCGGGATAGTACGAAAATTCTCTTTGTGCATGATTCACCGCCCTTTCGGGATATCCTGAAAGGGCTCATGAAGCGGAGCCAGAATCTTTATGCTGAGACCATGGCACGTCTCCTGGGGTATGATGTGTACGGCCTGGGCTCTTTTTCAAACGGAAGGAAAGTGGTTGAAACACAACTGGAAGCGTGGGGGATAGATTCTGGCAGCTATGTGTATGCCGACGGATCCGGACTCAGCCGATACAATTACTGGAGCCCGTCCCAGCTGGTGACCATTCTTGAAACCATGTACCATTCGCCCTATTGGCCAGTCTGGTACGAAATTCAATCCGTAGCCGGGCAGGATGGAACATTGAAAAACCGGATGAAAGGAACGCCTGCCGAAGGGAATGTCCACGCAAAAACCGGGACCATTGCCAATACACGCGGCCTTTCAGGTTATGTGACGACCCGGAATGGAGAATTACTCATTTTTTCCTTTCTCATCAATGGTCATCTCCTGCAATCTAATGAAACAGACTTGATTACAGATAAAGTACTGGAATTATTGGCTCAGATTGGTGATTAGGAATTAGGGCATCGACGAAATGGCCTATCGTATCAATACAAACTCGGATCCCGGTCATCGGGCAAAAGACAAAGCAGTCACATCGAAGCGCCAATTACCAAGTAGGTCCTCCCCGACGAGATCTAATCGAGTTGCGGTAACCATCTGTTGCGGTAACCATATAGACCTCCATTTTCAATTCTCCATTCTCAATTAACCCCTACTCCCTTCAGAAACTATTTTCCTATTTGAGCGTATATTTTTTTTAAAAAAAAGGAGGAAAACAATGAACCGTGTGCGTCCCTTTGATCATACAGTATATTCAGGTAGTTCAGTACGATCGGATGCCGTAGCCGAAGCGCAAAAGGAATTTGTTACGAAAGTTTTTGGATGGATGACAGCAGCAATGGTGGTGACCGGTGTGGTTGCCAGGGGTGTTTTTACATCCCAAGCGCTTCAACAATTCATTTTTGGAACACCCTTTGTCTTTTTTGCACTGATTATCGCAGAACTGGGACTGGTGGTATATTTGTCCGCAGCGATTAACCGTATGTCTGCTGCAACAGCAACCTGGGCATTTTTAGGGTATTCTGCTCTAAACGGACTCACGTTGTCTGTCATTTTTATGGCGTTTACCAGTGAATCACTGGCCTCTACATTTATCATAACGGCTGCCATGTTTGGAGCCATGGCTGCCTGGGGATATTTTACCAAAAAAGATTTGACAAGCCTGGGGAGCCTGGCATTCATGGGGCTTATCGGAATTTTGATTGCCTCTTTGGTGAATCTGTTTCTGAGAAGTGAGGGTCTTTATTGGATTGTCAGTTATGTGGGCGTGTTGGTTTTTACAGGTTTAACGGCTTACGATACCCAACGGATTAAAGAGATGGCGGTCATGGGTGGATCAGATGCTGAATCATATCAGAAAGCGGCTGTTTTAGGCGCCCTGAAACTTTACCTGGACTTTATCAATCTGTTTATCATGATGTTGCGGATCATGGGACGGCGGCGTTGATTTATCCGCCGTTCCGGAGTATTTTTCCTGACAATTGCCCGGTATGGCAACCGTTTTGAAGGACGATTTTCCCATTGACGATGACGGTGTGAATCCCTTTCGGATATTGCTTGGGATTGACGAATGTGGCTGTATCTGCAACACGCTCCGGATCGAATAGAACAAGATCTGCAAAATACCCTGCTTTCATCAATCCGCGCTTCTTTAATCCCATTTGACGGGCTGGAAGGGATGTCATTTTACGGATAGCTTCTTCAAGGGAAAAAAGCTTTTTGTCCCGGCAGTAATGTCCTAAAACCCGTGGAAATGAGCCGTAATCACGAGGGTGTGGATTTCCCACATTCAAAGCTCCGTATGGTGCCCATGTGACGCTGTCACTTCCGACAGATACCCAGGGCCGGGATAAAATTTTCTCTGTGTTTTCATCACTCATGGCAAATCCGGCGATTTCTACCCCGTTTTGATCATCAATCATCAGCTTTTTAATAAATTCAAAGGGAGATAATCCGGTTTCCCGGGCACCTTTTTCCACGGAATAGCCTTCCCAGTGACGGTTGTTTGCATGACTCACATAACTGATTAAAATCCTGTCTGCACCGCCCATGTGGGCAATTTTCATGTCTGTATAATCCCTGATTTTTTTACAGGTCTTCGCATCTTCCAGCCGTTCCAGAATCTTTTCCGTCCCCCCTTCACGGCTCCACAGAGGAAGAAATATCTCCAGTGTCGTTCCATACGCTGTGTAAGGGTAACGGTCCACACCTATGGGATAATCCCGGTCAATCAATTCCTGTATACGGGCGATCACCGTGTCTGCCTTATGCCAGTTCGGTGTATTGCAGGCTTTCAGATGTGAAATCTGTACCGGTAATTCCGCTTCATGACATATACGGATAACCTCTCCCACCGCTTCTTCCAGGTAATCACCCTCATCCCGCATGTGAGAGGCATACCGGCCACCGCGGGCAGATACCGGTCTACACAATGTTACCAGTTCTTCCGTTTCGGCAAAGCTGCCCGGTGCGTATTCCAATCCCGTAGACAACCCCAGACTTCCTTCATCAAGGGTTTGTTCCAGTTGCCGGATCATGGCTTTCATGTCCATGCGATCCGGAGCACGACCCGTGTGTCCCATAACTGAAATCCGCAAATCTCCATGTCCTGTGAATGTCCCGTAGTTGATACTTATACCGGGGTCTTCCAGTTGACGGAAGAATTCATCAAGGGTTCTCCACGTGGTCCTGACACCAAAGAGTTGTTCTGATCGATCATGCCATGTTTTTTCATTATAATCTGACAGGGGATAGGGAGACATGCCGCAGTTGCCTGAGATTTCTGTGGTGATTCCCTGCCGGATTTTGCTTTCTGCCCGGCGATTGATCAGCAATTCTGCATGGGTATGACTATGGACATCAATAAATCCAGGAGACACCGCCAGACCGCTTGCATCAATAACGGTGTTTGCATGCTTGTGAATAGACCGGTCAATTTGGATGATTTTTTCATTCCGGATGGCTATATCAGCTCTTATCGGTGCTTTGCCGTCACCCGTGTAAACCAGACCGTTTTGTATAATCACATCCATATTTTTCTCAGCGTATCATCACCGTTTTCTGCCGGACTGTTTGACGGCTATTTTTTGCGGATATGATATAAATTCCTGAAGAAACCTCTTTTCCGTTGTCTTGTGTTCCGTCCCAGCGGAATGTGTGAGTACCTGCCGGCAAAATGTCCTCATAAAGGGTTTTAATCTGACGTCCCTGGATATTATAAATGATTAATGATGTTTTTTGCGATGTGGAGGTGTAAAGCTGAATTGCCGTTTCAGGATTGAACGGATTGGGATAGGGGGGATTCAAGACAAAGTTTCTTGGTGTATAAGGAGGAGAATCTGTATGAACCGGTATGAGTGTGATATCCGTCAGCAGATGGGGTTGTACTTCCACCTGAAAGAGTGTATCCGTCCTACTGGCATAGTGCAGACAGATGTCATATTTTCCGGCTTCCAGAGTATAAAAGAAGAGGGAATCGGAGGCTTCCAACGGAATCACTATTCCCGGGGGGGTCAGGATTTCTATGGATTCAGGGAGTTGTTTTCTTGCTCTGAAATCACCGGTAAGGCCTTCATGGACACGTTTGATGAAATGTAAAAGAGATCGTTTATGATAATTCCACAGCTCTTCCAACTGTTCCGCCGGATAGTGCTTTATATCACTGATTTCAATTGTCACTTCCTTGCAACTGTGATAATCATTCATGTAATCCTGGCGACCGCCGTAAATGGCATACCAGTCCCAGCCATTTGTTACACCTTCATTAAATTCGTTGAAATAGTCTTCAGGCGCATAATAGCGGACCGTATCTGCATATTCCCGGCTGATGGAAATAAACCAGTTCGTTTCAGGATGCCTGTCCGGTGTGGAATCCCAGGGATAGTTCACACATTCATTGCCTGCATGAAAATTTGCGGACAGATGAACCTGGTTTTTTTCAGCAAAGGCCATCATAGCCAGTGTTTCCGGTTGCCGTGGCAAGGTATTGGGATTTAGAACATGACGGGCATCGGGGAAATTGCGGTTTAAATCCTCTTCATTGGCATTGTAGCGGATGCATCCATCCAGAGTGCTGTCGCTGCTGTAATAAGCACCATCCGGATTGGCCAGGGGATTGACCCAGATCCGGGTTTCTTCCACTAGCCGCCATATATCCGATGAATCGGCATAAGCAGTGAGTAGTGTGTCTATCAACCGTAACATCAAAATCGATGTGGCTATTTCATCCCCGTGCATCTGGGCGGTATAGAAAAAACCGGGTTTTTCTTCTTTGCTTTTAAGATTTCCGCTGATTTCCGCCGCTAAAATTAATCTTCCCCGGACCGAATATCCCAATGTATCGATACGACAGATTTCCGGATACTCTTTTTCAAAAGAGGCCATCAATGCAAGATAAGCCGGGTAGGTGGGGTATTTGGACCATTGTATAACCCTGAGATCTGTGTGTGTCATGTCCAGCCCTTTGGGCTCCTTTACAGGCATGAGTATGCGATAGGGGATATTCATCTCCAAAAAAGTTTTCCACTCACGGTCATTGGCATAAGCCGTGATGCTGTCTGTATCAACCCGATCAATACTGATGATCCGGGTTAAATAAACCGGGGAAACACCCACCCGGCTGAAACGAAATGCCCGGATTTCAGCTGTTAATATGCTGCTTTGCCATACAAGCAGAAAGACAACGCACCATTTAGTTTTCATGGTTTTGAAGGGTATCTTGCGATATGTGGGGTATCAAAAGGCTGTCTGTCCTGTCGGGTTCCTGTAAAAGCGACTCAGGTAAGAACTGGTTGTCCCGGAAGAACTGAAGTTGTGTTTGAAGTCTCGCCTGATCTTCCAGACAGGCAATCACATCCAGCTGGAGTGAGTGCAGATATTGCTCATAATTTTTTAGTGCAACTTCCACAGAATCCCTGAAATGGTCCCGGTCTTCCTGCAAAATTACAACAAAATCCGTAAGTCCTTCCATCAGGGTGTGATAAGCGGTTATCAGGGAATCCTGGCGCTGGGCCAGCGATTCCTGTTCGGTCATGACTCTATTGTGGCGTTTTTCAATTTCACGGAGATATTTATCAGAAGAAAATTTGATGATATCCATAATGGAAGATTCTACGATACTCAGATCCTGACGCAGGAAATTCTGATGCTGGACAACGGTGCGGATCTGTTGAGCCAGGGAATCGAAACCTGTTTTCAGGGTTCCAAGCTGCTTTTGCAGGAAGAGGGCAGATTGTTGATCGTCCGGGACATCCCTCAAATCGGTGAGAAAGAGTTCAAAATCCTGCTGTTCCACAAATTCGGCAAACAGGGAATCCAGTGCAATGCTTTGCTCAATGATCATGTCCTGCAGATAGCGCAATTGTGCATCATTTTCCTGGTTTAATACCCGTATTTCAGCCCTCAACTGGTCAATCTCAATATCCTTTTCGTAAAGAAAACGCCCTGTGCTGTCGAGGAGGGTCTGAAGAGAATCCACCCTCTGTTGTAATGTGCTGATCTTCTTGTTTTGTGCTGAAATCTGTGTGTAAAGGGTCAGTGTTTTACGGTTCAGATCTTCTTCGGTTATCAGTTGCCGTGAGGCAGGCATAAAATCCCAGGTGGCGCAACCCTGTAGTAATAGAATGAGTATGATTACCGGGAGTATTTTGTACACAGATAATCTCATGGCATAATTTACAGCAAAGAAGAGTGAATAAAAAATGAACACTCAGGAAAAGATATTCAGCAAAGTTTGTATTTTATGAGAGATGGGTGGTACTGCGAAGGGGAAGGGTGATCAGGAATTCAGTTCCTTTTTTCTTCACACTGTTCACGCTGATATTTCCCTGATGGAGCAAGACGATATGTTTTACGATGGAAAGGCCCAAACCGGTACCTCCGACCCGTCGGGACCGGGATTTATCCACCACATAAAAGCGTTCAAAGATTCTGTTCAGATCATCTTCGGGGATACCAATACCCGTGTCAGTGACAGAAAAATAGACCGATGTTTCATCTGCCCGGGCTGAAATGGTTACGGAGCCGGTCTCGGTATATTTTACCGCATTATCGATCAGGTTTACAAAGAGCTGTTCCAGCTTAAACTCATCGGCTTCCAGGGATGGCAGATGAACCGGGAGATCCAGAATGAGTTCAAGCCCCTTGGCTTCCATTTTTTGTTTGAAAATGGAACTGACATTTTCGATGAGATGCACAGGATTAAGAGTGTCTATTTTCAATGTAAAATCCCGTTTTTCCATTTCGGACAGGATCAAAAGATCCTCTACGATATGGATAAGCCGGTCCGTATTACGTTTGATGATGTTCAAATATCGGCTTGTTTCAGGATTTTCATCTTCCAGGAGTGTTTCAATAAATCCTTTGATGGATGTGAGGGGCGTTCGTAATTCATGAGAGACATTGGCAATAAAATCCCGTTTCATTTGGCGAAGGTTTTTCAGTTCCGTTACATTGTGCAAAAGCACGACGATCTCTTTTCGGGTTTTTAGACAATTCAGACTGCAAAGGTAAATTTGTCCATCCAATTCAATTTCCCGGGTGTAATACCGGTTCTCCTCGTTTACTTGGCTAAGGAGAGAGGTAAATTTATGCGGCAGGACATCCCCGATTGGGATATGCTTCAAATTTTCCCGTTTGACCAGACTGGCAAAGCTGTTGTTATACAGGGAAATTTTTCCTTCGGGATTCAGAACGACCACTGCTTCCTGGATAGCAGAAATCACAGCCCGGAGTTCCTCTTTCTGACGGTTTGTCTTGGCAAAGAGCCGGGTGATTTGTGACGCCATTTCATCAAAATTATTGGCCAGAAACGTGATTTCATTCTGAGGATTATCCTGGTAGGTGATATCCAGTGTCTCCTCGGCGATGCGGCGGGATGTGGATACCAGTTCTTTAATGGGCTTGGATAAGTCCCGTGCGAAATAAAAAGCCAGGACCATGGCAATAGCAATAAAAATGAGGGTGATCATCAGAAAACGATTCCGGAGGGTGGCCAGAAGGGTATTGATTTCCTCCAAAAAAAGACTCAGGCGTAAGACAGCTGTGATATCGCCGTTTTGTAACAAAGGCATGGCAATATAGAGCATTTCCGTCTGGACGGTTGTACTGAAACGTACACTCCTGCCGATCCGACCTGTAATGGATTCCATGATTTCTGGCCGGTTGTTGTGATTTTCCATGATGGCAGGATCCTCTTCGGAATCGGCCAAAACCACACCGTCTTTCCGGATGACCGTGATCCGGGCGTTGATATGTTTTCCCTTCTCCTTGACAAAGGCATCCAGTTGGGAGTAATCCTTTTGACGGATTAACTCCAGGACTCTGTCTTCCAGGGAGATGGCCAGATTTTCAAGGGAAGACGATAACGTATTGATATGATTTGTACGGATGATAGTAAAGGAAAAGAGGAAAATAACCACGGAAAGTATCAGGATAATGAAGACATAACGGCTGAACACACGGTAAAAAATGGAATTCACTTATTCCTCGACTTTATATCCAATACCCCGGAGATTGCTGATATATTTCCCGGCCTCCCCCAGTTTTTCCCGAATATGTTTGATGTGAACATCGATGGTCCGGTCTAACACTGCTTTTTCGTTTCCCCACAGTCTGTCCAGTATCTGATCACGGCTGAACACCATTCCTTTCCGTTCGCACAGGATAGTAAGGATGCGAAATTCGGTGGGTGTTAGGGAAACGGGCTTATTGTGGTAGGTGACCTCATATTTTTCCGTATCAATAAATACTTCCTGGTTAATGTTTAGAAGGGGTGAATCCTGTGATGAGATTCCCCGCCGTAAAACTGCTTTGACCCGTGCCACCAGCTCTTTGGGAGAAAAGGGTTTAGTCACGTAATCATCAGCCCCCAGTTCGAGTCCCAACACGGTATCTGTCTCGTCTCCCCGGGCTGTGAGCATCACCACCGGCATGTTGTTATGACGGGGATCTTTCCGAATATCCCGGCAAATATCCAGACCATCCATATCCGGTAACATGAGATCCAATATGGTCAGATCCGGGTTGTTGTTTTTTAGATAATCATAGAAACTCTTTCCTTCGCTGAAAGCATCTACTTTAAAGCCTGAGCGCTTTAAATGTAGTGAGACCAGCTCCAGAATGTCCGCTTCGTCATCGACAATGGCAATTTTTTCGTTCATGATCTTTTTTCCCTCGTATCAAACAGCTTAAGATATTTCAAGCGGATATAAAATAAAAGCAGGAAATGGTTAAGAGATAGTTAAGAAAAAAGGGACTGCCGGTGTGACAGTCCCTTTAATCAGGCATATTTTTTAATTTTTTACTTCAAAAACAGCATTTTCCCGGCTGAGACCTGTTTTGGGGTTTCCACCCGGTAAATGTATTCACCGCTGGAAACTTCTTTTCCGGACTGATCCCGACCGTCCCATGTCAGTTCATGGTATCCTGCTGAAAGGGTCTGCCGTGCATATCGCCGGATCAGAGTGCCGTTGATACTGTAAACAGACAGGGTCACCGGTTGCCCCTCAGGGATCGAAAAGGCAATGGTTGTTTCCGGATTGAATGGATTGGGATAATTGCCATGGAGGGTTATGCTTTGAGGAATTTCGGAGAGGGAATTTTCCACGGAGGATGCTGTTTTTGTGACGATTCGGAGTTCATCCAGATATAGAACACCGGATGGGTTGGCATCCTCATGCCAGGTAAACTGGAAGCTGTCCATCCGGAGTGTCCCGTCCACCGATCCGTCACCGATCCATTCACCGGTGCCGTCATTGGCTATATCCCAACTGACAAGACGCCATCCGTACCAATCCACCTTGACCCATGGGCTGACTTCGTGTCCGGTATTCCCGGTGATATCATCATCCACGGCAAATCGGAACGAGATATTGTTTCCCATACCATAAATATATACCTGAAGCCGATAGCTGTTATCGAAAGTGAAGGATTGGGGATCCTGATACGCGCGAAGCAGGTGAGCATCCGCTGTTTCATCGAATTCATAACTCAGTTTCATGGCCTGGGTACTGTTCAGGATCGGGAGGACCTTTTCCGTTGTTTGTTCCACTGCTCCCGTGACCAGTCCAACAGTGGATCCGCTGTATTTCGGTTCGTGCCACTTGGTAAAATTAACCTCAAAATTATCCACGGTTTCTTTGGATGTGTAAGCATAACCGGTGGTAAAACGATAAGCCCGTGTTCTGTCGTACATATAATTGCCGAACAGATCTTTCAATCCGCCCTGGTAGACATAGGTTCTGTAGATGGATAGGGGATTGAGTTCGTTTACAGGAGCCAGGGATACCACACTTCTGTTACCGATGATGTCGTGGATAATATCCACTTCAACAAAATAATTATCTGTATAATTCTGAAGTTTCAGGTGATTGGTGTCGATATTTTCATCTGCCAGGATTTCGTCAAACACCAGATTAATCACCACGTCGGTTTCGATATTTTCAGCACTGATCCGGGGATACATATCGTCAGATGAAATGGAGGGAGGTGTAATATCCTGGGCACTGGTTATAAACGTGAGGGTGTAATCATCCCCGCCGATACCGTCTCTGTTCCCATCCAGATTCAATCCCCGGCTCCCCAGGGTATTCCCGCCAATGGTCAGGGTATATAGTGTTTCAAAGGCCAGGGAATCGTCGGCGGCTTGAAGGGTTAAAATCCTCAGTTCCGTATTCCAGGAAAAGATCAGATCTTCAGCCGGATCAAGGGAGAGGTTTTCCCTGACGGACGCTGTATCCATTTCGTGGCTGAAGTAGATAATAATGGGATTCCAGGCGGGATGGGAAGGTTCGTCCTGTGTCGGAGTTGAAGCAAGAACGACCGGCGGCTGGCTGGAGACGAGATATACATCCCTGTGATTGTAAAAAGCATCGCCAATAACCACTTCCTGTGTATCCGGATAAAAATCTTCCGCTTCAACAATCAGTGTATAGGTACCGGGAGCCAGACTATCGAAAAGATAAAAACCGTTGTTTTTGTTATCACCGGTATAAGTCTCCACAAGAGTTCCTTCCTGATACAACGAAGCCGTGATATCATTCACCGGTTTTTTATTGTCATTGGTCCCGTTGATATAGAAATAGGGGACGGTTTCAAGGGGATTCCGCACAATACCTGATAAATTCCGGAAGGGAAAATCCGGTTGATCATAGAGTTTTACAAAAGAGCGTGCAATGGCCCAGGATTCTTCCCGGCGATAATCCAGATTTTGAAGCCTCCAAGACTCCGGCACGTAGTCATGAAAGGATCCTTCCGATAAAGTGCCGGGCATATTGAGTCCACGCAAAACACCCAGACCGGACCTGTTTCCCTGTGAATCGGTCCAGCTGTAGAAACTCCAGTCCCCACGGACATGTTTATTTGTTGTCCGGTGAGCCCGATAGATTTCATCTCCCATAATTGGAGCCATTTCGCCAGCAAGGGGAAACAGGGCGCCGGTAACAGTCATGTTATAATTATCACCGATTACACCCGGATCCCAGCCTCTGTAAAGCATCAGGGTGTAATTTAATTCTCCATTAAATCCATTGCTGTGAATCGATTCAAAAAAATCCGCCTGAAAGTTATTGGCCAGAGCGGAAATCGTGGAAAGAGGGAGGTCATCCGATGTATAATTGGTTGTCCGGGAGATTCCAACAGTGGCTCCCATATTTTCGAGTAGTGTTTTGAGGTAGAGCCCTTTTGTCAGGTTTCCTTCCGATTCCCAGAATCCAGTAGCGGCAATGTACCGGTCATCGGAATCGTGTCCGCCATGACCCGGATTGACATAAATACGGATATCGCTCAGATCCTGACTGAAAAGGAGGGAGGCTGACAATAAAGTGATAAGAGTTATAAAGCGTGTTATTTTTTTCATCAGTCTCTCCTATTCCGTCACGTGGAGTTTCATTATGTAGATTCGCCCCGACAGATCATGATATGTCAGAGCTTTATTATCAGGGGACCAGCGGGGGTACATTTCGATAACATCGTCTGTTTTTGTTAATTGCACGGATTCTTTTCCATCTGCCGAAGCAAGCCATATCTCCGATTCCGTTATAAAATGACCGTCATCATAATCTTTCATGTAAGCAATCCATCGGCCGTTGGGTGACCATACCGGAGCATTGGCATACCCCAGTTCTACCTGGATATTTCCTTCCAGATCGCAGATAAAAGTCCCTTCGCCCGCCTTGTTGTACAGGATTTGATCACCGGATGGAGAAAGGGAAGCCCAGACATAGTTACCTTCTCCCGAAGGTGTCAGGCGTTTTTCTTTGCCGTTTTCATACAATGTCAGATGATTTTCAAAGGTATGTACCAACCGGGTCCCGGGATTTTCAGCCTTGCGGTCCCTGTCCACAACAAGGATCTTTGTCCCGGTCCGTGTAACCACTCCCTCTTCTGTTGCCAGCAGAGGGTGGGTTAAAAGCCGTTCATTCTCGATCAGATAATCTCTCCCTTTGCTCAGACGGTTATACACCATAAGGGATCTGTATCTTCGATGATTTTCATACGTATCCCGTAAATAATAGATCCGGGTTCCGTCCGGGGAGTAGAGGGGTTCATATCCTGATCCCGTTTCATGTGAGATCTGAACCAGCGTTTGGGTTTTGAGGTTGTATTCCCATAAACCGGTGAAACGCTCACGTGTTAAGAGCAAACTTTCTCCGTCCGGACTGAATTTCGGATAATAGAAAGATCCGTCATTCTCCGGAGAGATGACATCGACAGATGCTGCTTCAGGCAGTGCACCGTAGAGTCCCGCTGAAAGCAGAATGAGAAGGATTAATGTTTTTTTCATTACCACTCCATAAGCATTTTTTACTATTTATAGTCTATGCAATATAGCATATCCTGAAAATATTTGCCATACAGTATTTTAATTTTTGATATCCATTCTGTTTCATCTTAAATTTTAAACTATGTTTTTGAGAAAAATGACATATCTGTTATGGATTACGGCAATTGGTTTTACATCCTGTGCCCAGCTGACAGATGGGAACACAGATGCGCCGGAGTGGACCCTTGCTTCTGTTGATGAGCCGGATAAAATTGAAATTATCACATGGAATGTTCAGAATTTCCCCAAATCCGGTGAAACCATTGACCGCCTTCAGGCAGTTCTTGATTCCCTCCATGCGGATATCTATTGTTTTCAGGAAATAGAAAATACAGCCAGTTTCCAGCGCATGTTCCGGAATATTCCCGATTATGAAACCGCCATTTCCACAAAGACTTATTCGATGCATTATGTGATAGCCTGGCAAAAAGAAGAGTTTTCGGCGTTGAACATACAGGAACTTTTTGTGGAGGATTCATATTTTTTCGCATCCCGACCCCCGTTGAATGTGGAATTCCGCTGGAACCGGGGGGATTCTCTTTTCATTTTTAATGTGGCGGATATTCACATGAAAGCCATGGGGGATGCCAGTTCACGGGAAAGAAGACATCGGGCCTCCGAGATCATTGCTGAGTATCTTCTGGCTCAGGATCCGGCCGAGTCTCCCTGGATTATTGCCGGGGACTGGAATGACGATGTCACCACGAGCAGCGGGCAATACAGCTTTGAAGCCCTTCTTGATCGTCCCGATGATTTTTTGTTTGTCACTGCGGAACTGGCGAAAGACCCCGAGTATGCCTCCTATCCCGGTTGGCCCAGTTTTATAGACAATATATTGATTACCCGCGCCCTTTTTGAAGCCCATAAGCATTCAACGGTCACAACCTTACGACTCGATAGGATATTCACTGATTATTTTGAAGTCTTATCCGATCACCGGCCAGTCATGTATAGATTTTAATATGATTAATCCAGGCCTTTTTTCCATATCCTTATTTCTAACACAACCATTCTCTATTTCAAGGTGAATCAAAACAAAGAAAACTCTAATTAACAAATAAAAATCTAAATTTACCCTTAATAATAGCTTTTTCACTCAAACAAACACAAAACTTAAAACTCAAACTCAGAGCCAGGTTAGAGTCTGGCTTTATGACTCTGCACTTACAACTCTCCACTCATCAAAGTGACACCCTGTGCATCTGTAATGGTTCGGGTGATCAGATCTTTGGGTTTATAGCGGAGGGCTGGAAATACAACAATTTTATTGCTGGATGTCCGTCCCATCATGTCCCTGGAACGTTTTTTGCTTTCTTTTTCCACCAGAATTTCCACCTCTTTGCCAATCAGGGATCGGTTCATTTTTAGCGTATGTTCATATTGCAGGCGAATCATACGGTTCAGGCGGTCGGATTTTTCATCATCTGGCACATCGTCATCCATTTTAGCCGCTTTTGTCCCGGGACGTGGTGAATATTTAAACATAAATGCCGCATCAAAACGGACCTGTTTCATCATATCCAGGGTATCTTCGTAATCCTTTTCCGTTTCTCCCGGAAAACCCACGATCAGATCTGTTGTGATGGCCATATCGGGAACAGCGGTTCGTATTTTTTCCACCAGTTTCAGATAATGTTCCCGGGTATATGTCCGGTTCATGGCATTCAAAACAGCATTTGAACCGCTTTGCAATGGAAGGTGAATATGATTGCATACACGGGGATATAGCTCCCTGTGGACTGCAATCAAATCATCACTCACATCCTGAGGGTGTGGAGAAGTATAGCGGATTCGCAGGAGCCCTTCGATTTTTGCCAGTTGCCTCAGCAGACCGGGAAAACCGCCGGTAGAAGAACGGTATGAATTCACATTTTGCCCCAGGAGGGTTATTTCCACAAATCCTTTGTCAACCGCCCGTTTAGCTTCTTCCAGAATACTTTCCGGTTTCCGGCTCCTTTCACGTCCACGGGTATAGGGAACAATGCAGTAGG
>LDZT01009905.1_pt1 | contig 14512 bp, 15 predicted proteins | sample 615521 | NCBI WGS metagenome assembly LDZT01 (sample SAMN03408292, study PRJNA278302) | terrestrial metagenome | isolation source: oil reservoir sample SB1 | place: USA: Alaska, North Slope, Schrader Bluff formation | collected 2011-09
AGAAGGAGAGTATGTGCAGATGTTTCAGTTCATAATAGATTCTATGGAGATGTGTAGAACATATGGTGAGCTGAATAACCCTCTAGAGCAAAGGGCAAGATTTGAAGAGCAACAGGAATCTAAGAAAGAAGGTAAAGACGAAGAGAATTGGTCTGCGGATTATGAATTTGTTGAAGCTATGGAATATGGTATGCCTCCACAGAGTGGTTCTGGACTCGGCATAGATAGGTGGGTTAAAGTTTTAACAAATGCACAAAGTCTAAGAGAGTGTATAGCATACCCCATTATGAAGCCTGAGAAATAGGTTGCATTTAACATAGAGGATTAAAATGGATTCAATAAAAGATCTGGTTTCCCAAATTAGAGAGAGGGGTAATGAAGAGGAGAGTGATACAAATCAGTCTAAACTTTTTGACACCTCCAAACTGAAAACAAATCCTAAGGAAATGATGGGGGATAAGCATAAATATATCTCCAAAGAATACCAACTTTACGGTTTTAGGCTTGCAAATAAGCTCGATGACAAGAAGAGGTCAACTATGTATATCAAGTGGGCGAAAGAGAAGCCCCGAGGGATACTAGAGAACGCTCTGAGTTTTACAATAGACTATCCGAACGCCAAGGATAAAAGCAGGATCTTTATGTGGAAGGTAAAAGAATTGGAAGAGGAGTATCACAAAGAGAAAGATAAGAAAAAGGAAGAGAAGAAAGAGGATAAAAAAGCTAAGAACAAAACTAAGAAGTTACCTTTTTAATGGTGTTAAGAACAGCATCAAGAATTTCTTCAACAGTATCAGCTTTTATTTTTACAGCAGAGGCATATTCATGACCACCTCCATTTAATTCTTTTGCTATAACCTCTACATCTTGGTATCCCTTTGTACTCCTAAAGGATATAGACCACTCTTTTTCGTCATTAAACATAGGTTTTACTATAAAGCCCCAATGAACACCCTGTATAAATCTAAGATATTTATCTTTTAGAAAAACAAAAGCCTCATTTACAGCTTGTTTCTCAAAACCTCTTTGGTCAATAATATCTTGAGATATATACATGTAGGCCATATCTCCCTCAATCGTTAAGGTTTTAAGGTATTCAATAACAACATCTGTAGTTTCTTTAGGAAATTTCGCAGATCTGTATTCAAAATCCTCAACATCAACACGATAAATCTCCATAACCTCTGCAAACACACGGAAAGTGTCAGGAGTTGTTAAGTCAAATAGAAATCTTCCAGTATCTGATATGATTCCATACTGAACAAGAGCAGCACCATCTTCATCTACCTTAAATTTGTTACCAAATATCCTCTTTAGGGTTACATAAACTTGTTCTGTAGCAGAACTTCTTCTCTCATTAATAAAGAACTGATTCTCTCTTTCCTCTTCATCTACATCTGTTCTGTGGTGGTCTATGAAAAATACAGGAGCACTAGACTCTCTTATTGTGTCTCCTTCCTCTTGGCAGAGTCTCCATAAGGAGGAATCGGTTATGAGTATTAAATCTTCCTCCTCTGGCTTAATATTCTCATCCTTGTCTATAAGTGTAAGCTCTTTCATAAGTGGCAATTTGCTACTAGGATATTGCCTTGACTTCATAGTAACTTGCTTATTGGGATAAGTCTCTTTTATTGTTTTATACATAAGTAACATACTAGAAAAGGCATCTATATCTGGTCCTTTATGTGTTAATAATAGGATGTTTTTTGCTTTCTTTATGTGTTTTTTTAATAGTTTTTCGGTCTTGTCCATATCTTGATAATACCAAGAATGCGGAATATAATACAATAATTTGTATAAATTAAAGATCAATTCCATGATAGATATCAAAAAGATTTTAGAAGATAAAGAAGCAACCAAACGAGCCCTATCGAAGAGACTATCAGAGGAGGAATTTGATTTGGACAGAATAGAGGAACTAGATCGGAACAGGAGAGAGTTACAGCATCAGTTTGATACTAAAAGAGCGGAACAGAATAAATACAATGACAAAATGGCTAGTATAGATAAAGGTAGTCAGGAATTTAAAGATCTTCTAGAGGAATTGAAAAAAAAGTCTGAAGAAGTTAAAAAAGTAGAAACAGATTTAAGGGAGGCGGAGAAGGAATTAACCCTAAGATTGGAAGTCTTACCAAATCTTCCAGATGAAGATGTTCCTGCTGGAGGCAAGGAGAATAACGAAGATGTTAAAACTGTTGGAGAGAAACCGACCTTTGAATATCAAATTAAAGACCATGTTCAGCTAGCAGAGGATCTAGGTCTTTTAGATTTAGAAAGGGCATCTAAGATATCTGGGAGCAATTTCAGTATGTATACAGGTATGGGTGCAAGATTGGAGTGGGCTTTAATAAATTTCTTCATAGATGAACATATTAAAGCAGGTTACGAAATGATAATCCCTCCAAACCTAGTTGTAAGAGAATCCGCATATACCGCTGGACAACTTCCAAAGTTTGAGGATGATGTGTATTGGACAAAAGAAGGACTATGTCTAATTCCTACAGCAGAGACAGTTCTGACAAATATCTATAGAGATGAGATCTTAGATGAAAACTCTCTCCCTCAGAAATTCTTTGCCTACACACCTTGTTACAGGAAAGAGGCAGGAAGTTACAGAGCAAATGAAAAAGGTTTAATCAGGATGCATCAATTTAATAAGGTAGAGATGTATCAATTTACCACTGAAGAGAAATCTGAGGAAGCTTTAGAAGAACTAAGGGAAAAGGCAGAGAATCTTGTAGAGAAATTGGGGCTACATTACAAAACTGTAAAGCTAGCTGCAGGGGATTGTAGTGCAGCAGCAGCAAAGACGTATGATGTTGAGGTTTGGATACCAGCTATAGAACAATATTACGAGGTTAGTTCAATATCTAATGTCCGAGATTACCAAGCAAGGAGAGGAAATATGAGGTATAGGACAGAGGATGGAGAGATAAGATACCTACACACACTCAATGCCTCTGGTCTCGCTACAAGTAGATTAATGGTTGCCATATTAGAAACTTACCAAAAGGAAGACGGTAGTATCGTTGTTCCAAAAGTATTGAGAAAGTATATAGGGGGAATAAAGAAAATAGATAGAAAGAATTAAGATAGTTTCTTATATAAAGCAATGAACTTTTTTTTAGGGATCTTCCCAGACAAAGAGACAGTAAAGGAGATTAAGAGTGTTGTTGTTGAGGTAGAAGAAGTTTTTGAAGGGTTCGATATCCCAGTTAGATGGTCCAAGCCTGATAATTACCATATGACTTTGATACATCTAGGCGAGAAACTTCCACTCCATAAAAAGCTCTTTTTCAAATATAAGCTCAAGAATTTCTCTTTGGCCAGATTCAAACTGAAATTTAATAAAGTTAAATTAGGCATAAATAGGAAATATAAGGAGCTAATATATATGGATCTCCTAGAGGGAGGAGATGAGATGAGGAAGCTATATCTAGAGTTAAGAAATCTTCTTAATCTCCAGGACGATGGAAATTTTATGCCACACCTGACCTTGGGAAGAGTTAGTAAAGAACTGACAGACCAAGAGTATGCAAACATTTGTAGGGATCTCTCTGTAGTAACGAAAAGATTGGACATTAATAAAATCCAGTTTTTTGTTAACGAATTGAAACTTGTAAAGAGTAAGGATGGCGAGTATCAGGTTTTAATAAATTTGAGTGATTCTTCTAATATCAAATTGTAATCACTAGTCCAGATTGCATGTTTGTGTTTTCTAAACCAAGTCTTCTGCCTTTTAGAATACTTTTTGGTATTTTTTATAATCTCCCTTTTAACCTCTTTTAGTGAGCGATTTCCTTCAAAGTATGGGGTAAATTCTTGATAGCCAATTGTATTAAGTACAGGATGTTTTTCTAACCCCTGTTCTCTTAATTTCTTGTTCTCTTCTAATAATCCAAGCTCAAACATTCTGTCTATTCTCTTTTCTATCTTTTTATTTAACAGCTTTTTGTCTATATCTATTACGAAATATTTGTGTTTCTTTGGCTCTTTTTTATTTAAAATTTCTCCCTCTCTTTCAATTACCCTTATTAATCTGATTGGGTTGTTTCTGTCGCTTCTGTTTAATTTTTTCAGAAGTTTAGGGTTAATATCTGAGACTAATTTTTGCAACTCTTTAACACTAAGTTTGTTCAATTGCACTCTTTTTTCTTGCTCTTTCTTGCTTGGTTTCTCTTCTTTTAGTTCGTAGTTAAATATTACTGAGTCTATATATAGTCCAGAACCTCCTACTAGGATAGGGATCTTTTTTTTAGGGAAGGATTTTAATAATTTGTTAAAATCTTTCTGGTATCTGTAAATATTGAAATCCTCTTTTACAGATATGTAATCATAGAGGTGGTGAGGGACAATCCTTCGTTCCTTCTTTGATGGTTTTGCTGTCCCAATGGATAGTTCTTTGTATACTTGCCTAGAATCCCCGTTTATTATCTCTCCATTTATTTCCTTTGCTAACTTAATAGCCAGTTGGGATTTACCACTCGCAGTGGGTCCAGCAATTACTATTATGGGGATTGAGTCAATCTTAGAGCCTTTAGTGGTCATTTTACCGTGTAGTAAAGAAGAGCATAATTAACCCAGATAGTTGCTATGCTTGTTATTCCTGATAGAAGAATGAAGACCAAGAAGGTCGATGTAAGGAATATGGACAGTGCAGAAAAGAGTAGAACCAGGAATATTGTTAGATATATTGAATCTTGTATATATTCTCTTTTAAGGTCGTTCATATTGAAATTCTTATTTTTCTTGTTTAATTGGTAATAACCTATGGAGGAGCCAACATTTAAGAGGTTGACGAAGATAACGATGATTGGCGTGAGTAGGAAGATGTAGGTTATGGTGTAGTTAAACACTACACTTAGGAAAGTTATGCTAAGGAGAGTTACTAATGCACTGGATAGTAGAGATAGTATCGAGAAAATGAACAGCTTGTTATTCTTGGTTACAATTTTAACAAGCAATGGTAGGAGTAAGAGTAATGAGAGGTATAGAGATAAGGTATTTATTTTTTCTATGTTCGTCCAATTGTTCCAAAGGTTCATAAATATTTCCATATTAAATTCTCCTCAGTTTATTTATATACCAACCAGAAGCTATTAAAGAAATCTTGCTTAATACTACTAATGGGAATAGGTGGTTAGCCAAAATTTCCGTATAACCGTAGCCGAAGAGTAAAATTACGGAAAGTGTAACTAAAAATCCTCCTTCAATGTAGAAGATGGAGTCATCATTCGCACTAACTATCTTTATTAAGCTCGCGACTATTATCCCAATTATTGGAAGTAGGAAAGTATCTACTGGAATATTAAAGAATTTCAATACACTAAGGTATATGCTCAATGTTAGAAGTGTTGCTAGAAATGGAACTGCAAGCGTCTCAATAGTTGCTTTCTGAGTAAGTAATATATAGAGGTAAACAAGGATTAAGGACACAAATAACCCAATACTGATCTTAATGTGGTCTATCTCTATTACTTGGGGATCCAACCTGTTCTCTTCTACAATGGAATAATTGACAGGAATATTTCCCGAGTTGTATAGAATAGATATAGCCTCCACCTGAGTCTCGTCTTCGACTGGCAGAGGGACTGCAAAGATGTTGTTTTCCTCTAGGGGAACAAGGTATGGCATGACAGAGCCATCTGTGCTTACTCCAATATAATCACCTTTATTATCTGCAAGAAAATCATTGAATGCTCCTTGTTTGTTGGTCCAAGGTTTAAATATTGCAAAGTTGGAATAACTCTTATCCGTTGTCCTTAATTCTGTGATATGAATATTCCTAAAGTCAGATTTTGTCCATTCTGTAGCATTGTAATTCTCTGGATTGAGGTATGCATAGGGGTCTTCGTTTTCAAAGAAATCGACATCATCTTTTTTCTCAAGGATAGTAACATCATACTTATTCAATATTAATTCCCTGACAAAACCCAAATCTCTTGTTGTATTAACTACAATTCTTAGGGTGGTGGTAGCGGAATCCTGGTCTGTTTTCTGTATAGAGATTTTCTCTACCCCAAATCTATCTAATCTCTTGAAAAATATGTTCCTTGTTTGTTCCACTTCTTTGTTGTCTATAGTATCGAGGGACACATAGTATTCCGCAGAGGAATAAAAATCATCTTTTGTTAAGAGGTTGAAAGTTGTTCTTTCAGAAATTCTTTCAGTTAGGGGTAGGGCGATTAGTCCTGCAGTTATACCTAAGGAAGTTGCAAGAATAACGAGAACATAATTAAGGACTGGCTTAATTTTGAAATCTATTTTTAACTTCATGTTGTTCTAGAGTAGATCGGATATTTGACCAAACATAATTATCTTATCTTTTTCTAAGATATTCATCAAGAAAGGCTCTTTCTTTTTTCTAGCAAAGTGGTAATCTTCAAGCCTAATTGCACTAAATCTGATTTCTCTTTCCATCTCTTTCTCTATTTCACTAATAGCAGAAGAGAGCTCTCTAATCTTCATGTCTCCAATGAATAGTAAATCTACATCGGTTTTGTTTTCGTATTTCTGGTTTATGTAACTCTCTGTTAGAATTATTACCTTGATTCCTTCTATTTCTTTGGTTAATTTGGTAAGTGCTTGTCCAATAGGGGCTTCTTTAAAGAACATAGACCTCAGTTCCCATAATATGGGGCATGTGGGATCAACTCTATAGACCAACTTATTTCCTTCCTTTCTGGATCTTAATATACCTGCCTCTTCGAGGTTTATTAATTCCCTCCGGACGGCATTTATCTCTTCATTAAGTTCTCTGACAAGGCCTCTTACATGGAAGGAAGCATTAAAATCTGTTAAGTATGTTTTTAAAATACTTACTCTTACTTTAGAAATGAATATATTTTTCAGCATAGTTCCCCAACCTGCTTAATATTATTACTCAATTATAGCAAATTCACCGTCAGAATGTGGAATCATTGCAATCCATATCCTCCCACGGTTAAATTGAATGGGGCTGTTTGAAGAGTCAAAATACATTGTTCTATCAGTCCTAGAGTCCTTTTTCCACTTTGCATCTATTATCTTCCCATCTTGTAATATTATTGCATCTCCTCGGCCGATAGTTGTTGTTATAAGTCTTCCTTTGTCATCTCCAGAAGGAATAACTTTAACTTCTTGGACTATTACGACCTTTGCAGTAACTTGTGTATTGGTTTCATTATCGATGTCTGGTCTCCCACCGATTCTTCTGTAGTAGCTATTTGTAGATTTGTTATATATCCATTCGGCATCATAGAGACCATTGTTTGTAAGTCTGGTATGGAAGATGGTTTTTACATGCGTTTGATCCCCTCTCTCTTTCATGTCAGCATCTCTTTTGAAATCCCAGCTTTTGATTGAGGAGGGGAATTCATCCCATCCCATTCTCTCTCCGTAATTCCAAGCATTTGTTACAGAACTATATTCATTATGTGGAGCAACTCGTCCTCCTTCATTAGATCTCCATGCTCCTATCGTGGTTATTGTTTTAATTCCATAGGTGTAAACATTCCCACATGCGTTTGTTCTAGGGTCATCTGTTTTAGCACAACCATCATGGATAAGCAGAGGATCATATTCACTTGCCCATTCTAGGTAGTTCTGTCTTAAACTTCTAATAGGTCCGACTTTCTCAGGAGCTGTACTCCAGTAGATAGCCATGAGTCTGGTTATTCCACTCTCTACACTTGCTTCTATTACAATATCTGCACTATTTAACCCAGATAGCGGTCTTGCATCTACATGGTTGTTTATCATTACAGCAACAGGTCTTCTGTTCATCATCTTGTCCATTTCCCTCTTAGAGAAGAACATACCGTTTAGTGGACTTTCTTCTGTTCTCGGTTCTTGGGGTGCAGAGAGTAGTGGTAATGGTCTTGTGAATATGTTCTTGTCTTCCTCTGAGACTATGAACATTTCGTCAAAACTAAATACTTCATTTAGAGGTTTCGGTTTAAGCTTGTATATCCCAAAGTAATAAAAAAGCCCTATACCAACTAGGGTTAGAATTGCAGTTACTGGGAATATTAGCTTCTTCCAATTAAATTTCTTAGAAGGATCCTTAATCTTCTTCTCTTTCTTTTCCTTCTTTCCAGATTCTTTATCCTTGTTAGTATCTACTTCTTTCTTTTCTTCTTCTTCAATGGGAGGTTCTTTCTTAACTTCAGGTTCTGTTTTCTTAGGGATTACTTTATTCTCCTCCTCAGTTGTAAACTTCTCTAGAACTTTTTCACTTTTGTCAGAGATCTCAAAATTCTTAGGCATATGACAATATCCTAACACAACTTAGTGAGGTTTTAAACAACCCCTAGAAAGTGGTAATATGTTGGTATATATAAGATTTAATTAAGTAAATAATGAAGAAGAAAGGGTTTATAACAATCCTCTTGTTACTTGCAATAGGAGGATTAATCTTTTTCCTAGCAAGGAAGCCAAAAGAGGAGGTAGAACTTGATGAGAAAGAGGACACACAGGTTGAGGAAGAAGTGACAGAGAAAGGGGAAGAGCCGAAAGAGGAGTATGAATATACGGGAGATACAGATTTCACGGAATTTTCCTCAGATACTCAGGTTTTAGGAGAGGAGACCGAAGCAACTTTTGCAATCGAGGAACTAGAGGATGTTTCTAGAGATGGTTTTCACCAGTTCACATTTACACTTACAACCGGGGATGAAGAGGAGCCATTTGTTACGGCCTCATATCTGTCAAACATGGGTGTTGTTAGAGTAGATTTCCAAGGAATTAGTAGAGATTCTACGGATATAGGTTACCAGCAGGAGAGGGAAGTAGATAAGGAAGGTGTGTTGAAGATTTACCATAATATTTCTGCAGATGCAGATCAAGAGCTTTATGATATTGGTGTTTCTAGATCTACAATTTTCTTCCTAACTTCAGAACAGATAGAGAAGGGGAAATGGTATGTAATACTTCAGGTTAAGTATCCTGGAGCAGCAGATGTGGATGTAGATTTAGGTAGCGAAAATTTCTCTGAGGATGACCAAAGTATAGTTGGAGTTACAGCAGAAGATGGTGCTACCATCTCTTCTTATTCATATAGCAGCGGGACAGGTCTTCTTAAGTTGGTCTGGACAGTAACAAGTCAGGTAGATAATCCCATCCCTTCTGTTAGTGCTACTTACAATGAAGATGATGAATTGGTTGTTACCTTTGACAGTCTAGCTACAGACAGGGTAGCTGCTTTTGGAGATACTCTTACACTACCATCATCCATAATTGCAGAGGTGGAGAGAGTTGGAGATAGTTCTGTTTACACTTTTACAGGCTTGGATGAAGTTAGGGAATACAAGTTAAGTGCGTCTTTAAGTCCCAATCAGGTAATATTGGAGATAAGATAGTTAGATGATTACGAGAGAGAGGGTTCAAGAACTGCTCGATAAATATGTCACTACCGAGTGGCTTAAGTTGCATATGCGAGAGTCTGAAGTGATAATGAGAAGGCTTGCAAAGCATCTAGGAGAGGACGAAGAGCTTTGGGGTTTGTCTGGTCTTCTTCATGACATAGATTATGATTATGTCAACAAGGATCCAGATAGACATGTTGTAGAGTTTGACAAGATTTTAGAGATGGAGGGTATTAAGATAGGAGAGGAAATTCCTGAGGAGATGTATCATGCAATAAAAGCTCATTATGAAGAGAATCCAGCAATAGAACAAAAAAGAGAGAGTAAATTAGATTATGCTCTTAGTGCGGCGGAAAATCTTAGTGGTTTCTTAGTAGCTTGTGCTCTAGTCCAACCAGATAAGAAGATTAGTAGTGTGAGGGTAGATAGTGTTCTTAAGAAATTTAAGAAAAAGGATTTTGCTAAGACTGTGAATAGGGATTTAATATATGATATTGAAAAGACAGGATTATCTTTAGAAGAGTTTGTAAAGATTTCTTTAGAGAGTATAGATGAAATTAGTGATGAGATTGGGTTATAATATCTCTTACGGGGTGTAGTTCAGATGGCTAGAACGCTTGCATGGGGTGCAAGAGGTCGCTCGTTCAAGTCGAGTCACCCCGATTTTCATTTTTACGGGGCATAATTCCTTTGTAATGAGAAGTAAAAAGAAAAAATTTCAAGAATTAAAAACTTTTAACAATGTTTTTGAATGGGATACCAAAGGTGTTAAAAAAGATTTAAAGAAATTATTCAAACAAAGAAAAGAAATAATCTTAGAACTAGGTTGTGGGAAGGGGGAATATACAGTCCAATTAGCGAAGAGATATCCCGAGAAAATTTTTATAGGTGTAGATATCCAGGGAGAGAGAATATGGAAGGGAGCTAAACAGGCTATTGAAGAAAATCTTCCCAATGTATACTTTCTAAGAGTACAGATAGAGAACATTCAAGAATATATCCCAAAGAAAAGTATTACTGAAATCTGGTTAACATTTCCAGACCCATTTCCTAAAGATAGGCAAGTAAAAAAAAGATTAACATCTCCTAGGTTTCTAGATATATATAAAAAAATATTAAAAAAGGGTGGAGTAATTAATCTAAAAACGGATTCACAAGGGTTGTATGAATACACCTTGAGACAAGTAGTTGAGGGGGGACTAAAAATTGAAAAGGATTGTAGGGATATTTATAGTGAAGGGAATATAGAGAATGTTACAGATATTCAAACCACCTTTGAAAAGAAACATCTGGAAAAAGGTAAAAAGATTAAGTATTTGAGATTTGTACTAAGGTGAGCTTTGTCTAATCTCTCAACAAATAATTTTAGGGAAAAACAACGAGTAAGATTTTAGTCTTCGTCGTCCCAATCTACCCAATCACCATCGTTATCTTCTTGAGGTGCATCCCAATCAAAATCGTCCCATTCTTTATTCCAGCCTTCGTCTCCATCACAATCATCGTCATCATACCATTCTCTCGGAAAGATATGAGTTCTAGTTTTCTCTTTGGGATTATTGATAGGTTCTCTTTCTATATGTCCAAACACTATTCGTATTAATAAAAATTTAAACCAAGAAAGTATAGCATATTACAAGAAGCGTAAAAACCTAGAGAGTGTAACTCTCTTGTGTAAATAGTATTATGGGTATTAATAATTCTCGACCATAGAGATCAGGTCATAACCTCCTTCAAAGTCTATGTAGTATGCTTGAACCTTACGATCGATTTTTTCAACAATCTTTTTTCTTTCCTCTTCATTCTCTGCAGGAAGTAAATGTGCCACGTAGTAGAGTGCTTGTTCATAGCCAGTAAGCCCATTTATTTCAGAGGGGTTATCTGTCGTTATTTCTCCTGCAAGAGTTCCGATGGCTATTCTTCTTATCTTTGCTTGGAATCTTTCATCGTCAAAACCATAATCATAATATTTCTTTCTATATTTGTTATCATAATCGTCTATGTCATCCTCGTAGCTATAGTACCCGTCATCAATATACGGTTTCCCTTTATAAGGATCCCCTTCGTCTTTAGAGTCCTCATTGTCAAGGTTTTCATCTTCCTCGTACAGTTCTTTAAATACATCATCGAACATATCTTCTTCATCCATAAGGTCTTCTTCAAGTTCTTTCTTCATGAATGCTACTTGGACAAGAATTGCTGCTCTGACAAAATCAAGGTTGTAAATGTCATCGAGATATTTTCCTGTTTCAAAAAGTATTACCTGATCTAATCCAGAAAGCCCATTATGCTTGGAAACATTGTCGTCTGTAATCGTACTAGAAAATATTAGGGGCGAGATATCTTCAACAAAATCTAGTAACAATTTGGTTTTATAGTCGTTGTCATTCTCGAGATTAGAGTACTCCATGTTTTCCATACATTAACTGGATGGGGCAATTTTAACATATTTGTTTTCTACTTTCCACAAGCTTATCTTTTCTAAGTAACTGGACAAGAGAAAATTTTATGTATACAATACTCAATGCTTTAATTTAGAACACGCTATAGGTTGGCGGGATGAAAAGAAAAGAAAAAGCGTTAGACAATTCACAGATAAAGAAGTTACCTCAGAATAAATACATTCTATTCTATGTGTTGCTATGGTTAGTCCCTCTGGTAATTATGTTAATCCGTGGGAATTTGTTTTAGTAAAAGATAGGAAGAAATTATCCAGGTTAGGAGATTAAGGTTGTAAGTATTATTGCAATAGGTAATTCTGCAATAGAACAACCAGCACACAGCGAAGAGGAATATTATGAAAATAAGGTTCATGAGAATCTGTTTTAGTACTATAATATTATACCTGAAAAAAGCCTTGTTCACAATATTGACTCGATATCGCTCTTTTTGCTAATATACCTAGATTAATATCTAAAAAGATCTGAATGAAAGATAAGAAGAATGTGTCTTTTAAAGAATATCTCAAAATAGCTTTTTGGAGTCTTAAGATTATATGGGAGATCTCTCCATCCCTGATGATAATAGAGATTGTTTCTGAGATCCTTAGGAATCTCAGATCTCTTGTTAACGTCTATATCACAGCAAGACTGATAGATGAACTAATAAGGATGGCAACAACAGAGGGAACTGAAGTTACAGATTTAGTTCCATTTCTCGTAATCCTACTCTTAGTTAATATCGCCTTTTCAGCTCTTCAGGAGTTGAGGCACTATTCTAGTAGCGTCCTTAGGGCTACCTCTAGATCATATTTACAAAAGATTGCTTATGAAAAATGTAATTTCTTAGGTCCACAGACTTTAGAGCTTCCAGATGTGGCGAACAATCATCAGAAGATGATGGATTGGATAAACTTCATAACAGAAATTAGTAACAATGTTGTTAGAATAATCTCATCTTTGGTGCAGACAATCATTGCGGGATTGATTCTTGTTAGTCAGGTTCCATTAGTAGTCCCTCTTATTTTGGTTATGTCAGTTGTTTACTTCTTCCAGAGGAGATATTACTTCAAGAAAGACTTTGAATGGCAAACCAGTGATGAACATCTTATGAAGAGGAGAAAGAGTTACTGGACGTCAGCCATGTTAACAGATCCTAGGAATATTGGAGAGATATCTATTACTGGTGCTTTTAAATATTTGGATAATATCTTTAACAAATTCTTTAACTATTACAATAAAGGTTATGCCAAGATAATGAGGGATTCTTCTCTTAGTGGATTTTTTCTTTCAATCTTTAGTAATGTCATAATTCTTTTTGGGTATTTACAGGTATTTGCACAACTTCTTTTACAGAGGATATCGATTGGAGATACAACTTTTTATATGAGTTCCATAAACAATTTCTACGATGGAATCCAATCCTTCTTTGCTGAATTTGTGGCATTTAGAGATTTTGTTATGAAGGCTAGGGAGGTATACAACTTCTTCGAACTTAAGCCCGTTGTTGAGGATGGAAAGATAAAGCTTCCTAGATTGCAGGAGGCTCCAGAGATAGAGGTTAGAAATATTTCTTTCCATTATCCCAATAGTAAGAGGAACATCTTTGATAATTTCTTTCTAAAGATTAAGGCTGGGGAAAAAATAGCAATAGTGGGAGCAAATGGTGCAGGAAAAAGTACTTTGGTTAAGTTGCTCTCGAGAATATATGATCCACAGGAGGGCGAGATATTAGTTAATGGTATCAATCTTAAGGATATTAAGCTAAATGACTGGTATAAGAATCTGGGAGTATTGTTCCAAGATTATAACTTCTATGGACAACTTACTGTTGAAGAAAATATTTATTTAGGAAAATCTGTTAAGAAAATGGACAGAGAAAAAATGATAGAGGCATCTAAGAATGCAGATGCTCATGATTTCATTCAGAAGTATGATAAAGGGTATAAGACAATAATGAGTGAAAGATTTGAAGGAGGAATTAGGCCAAGTAATGGTCAAAGGCAAAAGATCGCAATAGCTAGATTCTTCTACAGAAATGCTCCAGTAGCAATTTTTGACGAGCCTACCTCAGCTATAGATGCAGAATCAGAGTATAGAATATTTAACAGAATATATGATTTTTTTAAGGATAAAACTGTAGTAATAATCTCTCATAGGTTCTCTACTGTAAGGAATGCAGACAGGATTATTGTATTAGATGAAGGAAAGATAGTAGAAGAGGGAAGACATGAGGAGTTGGTGAAAAAGAAAGGAAAATACTTTAGTGCCTTTACTAAACAAGCAGAGGGCTATGTAAGCTAGCCCTCTGTAAATCTCCTGTTTTTCTAACGATTAGTTATTACCGTTCCCAGAACCGTTAGTAGAACCGCTATTTCCACCTAATCCAGAAGGAATAGTTCTTCCTCTTGCTGTGGCTTCCTGTACAACCTCATCTACTATTTCTTGGTCTACCGAACCATATTTAGCTTGACCTGCGTCAATTGTCTCTAATTGCTCATCAAGAGTTTTGTCATACTCTTCTCTAACTTTTTCAATCTTTCCCTGAGAAGTACTATCACCTTCCTCATTTTGTTCTCTTACAACATTCTGTTCTACTACCTCTAACTTAGTCATAACCCTCTCTCTTTGTTGAGCCATTAACCTTAATGCTTCCTCTAATTGCTCTTCTGTTACATCGTCTCTGTTTACCATCCTATCCACTTGTTCTTGTCTTCTTGCCAATATCTCTTG
>LDZT01007454.1_pt1 | contig 14468 bp, 13 predicted proteins | sample 615521 | NCBI WGS metagenome assembly LDZT01 (sample SAMN03408292, study PRJNA278302) | terrestrial metagenome | isolation source: oil reservoir sample SB1 | place: USA: Alaska, North Slope, Schrader Bluff formation | collected 2011-09
AAACTTCTTTTCTTGAAACTTGTTCTAAAAACCAAACTTCTTTTATAAAACTTGTTCTGGAACTAAAACCTCTTACTACCCTTAGTGCATTAATCTGATATTTTGATAGAGTATTTGTTGTATTCTCATTATATCACAATATTTTTTCTGTGCAAGCGTTTTCAAAAAAACATAATTATTTTTTTTATAAACAAGAAATGATAATGGGTTTGTCTTGTGTTTTTTTTGAGTTATGATTATAATGTAAACACATTTTAAAATACTTTCGAACAGATAATTAGGAGGTCTGTATGAGTCATATACATATACCAGATGGTATTATTCCTTTTTATATCTGGCTACCTGGATATATACTAACTTTTGTTATCATTTACTATATTATCAAAAGCAGCAATAATGAACAAATCAAGAGAGTTTTGCCTTTTACTGGAATTGCTGCCGCACTTATGCTAATTGGGATGTCGGTTCCGCTGATAATCATCCCGGTACATATAAGCCTTGCTGTGTTGACAGGAATCCTTATAGGACCCAAAATGGCTTTTTTGGTAGTCTTTGTTGTATCTATGATTTTAGCTATGTTCGGTCATGGTGGCGTAACAATTGTTGGACTCAATACGCTTGTTATTGGCTCAGAGGTTTTTATAGGAGCAATGCTATTTAAGGCTTTAGCAAAGAAAAATCTTGTCATTGGAACATGTATAGCAACAGTCATAGCTTTGATAGTATCTATGAGTATGATGGTGGGTATAATCGGTACCTATGCAGGATTTGCAGCAGTATTGCCACATGAAGTGGATGATCATGCTAATGAAGAACTTATTAATGAAGGGGATAACGAAGGCGCTCATTTAGCTGAGGTTATCGATGAGATTAATTATCTGGCGTTGACCGGGTGGATAGCTCTAATCATGATAATAGTTGTGGGTATTGGTTTAGAAACTTTGATAACAGTTTTGATTATTCGATATTTTTATAAAGTCAGACCTGATTTGATTGAAACGGTACACAGGTTTACTATGTAATAGAAAGGTAGAATATGCACATAGCAGAGATAGACAACCTATCATTGAACGGAAACAGCATATTGCACAAGTCAGGAACAATATCAAAAATTATTTTAACAGTCTTTATATTGACGAGCATCATCATTAGTAAAGACTTATATCGATTGACAGGACTCATTTCAATTGTGCTTGTCCTGTTTGTTGTAGGGAAAATACCCATCACTCAGATAGGTCATTTAGCATTGTATCCTGCTTTGTTTAGCGTTTTTTTCGCTGTATTGTCTTCACAGCAAGGCTGGGTTGCTGGAATAATTGTCATATTTAAGGCAGTGGGAGCTGCTCTTACAATGCTTCTATTGATTACGACAACACCTTATGTGGATGTCTTTTCTGTGTTTTCGCTGTTTATGCCGAGCCTTATAGTTGATATTTTTTTGATGACATACCGATCCTTTTTCATTATCGCAGATAAACTACATAATCTAATGACAAGCATTAGGCTTAAGGGAGGCTATAAGCCCTGGCAATTATTGTTGAATCTTAAAACGATTGCGTCAATGCTTGGAACTCTCATTATTCAATCCTTTGAAATGAGTGAAAGAATGTATAAGATATATGAACTCAGAGGATATTCGGGAAGGATTCCCATACGAATGGATCTTAAGCCAGCTTCAAGGACCGATTATTGGTTGTGCCTGGCAGGAATCATTATACTAACAGGGACGGTGATACCATGGAAAATCTGATAGAAGTGGAATGCTTAAAACATGTCTATCCTGATAAAACCGAAGTTTCGATTTGCGGACTTCATTTCACAGCTAAAGAAGGTGAACGGGTTACAATATTGGGGCCTAATGGAGCAGGCAAGACAACATTGCTTTATCATATACTTGGTTTATTGAAACCGGTTGAAGGAAAGGTCAGCGTCATGGGGATGGAGCCCTTTAACCAATTCAATGAGTTGAGAAAGCATGTTGGTGTGGTTTTTCAAAATGTTGATGAACAGATTATCGGACCAAGTGTATACGATGATATCGCTTTTACTCCAAGAAGTGAAGGGTACTCAAAAGAGCAGGTCGATCAAATGACAAGGGACATTTCACACAGACTAGGTATAGAACAACTATTGAACAAAATACCCCATTATCTCAGCAGTGGACAGAAGAAGAAAGTGGCATTAGCAGGGGCTCTGGTAATGTCACCAAAGCTATTAATATTGGATGAGCCTTTTGATTCGCTTGATTCAAAGTCAAAAACTGAAATGATTGGTATCTTAAATGAAATTACCAAGGAACATGGCACTACAATTATCACAACAACCCATGACATCAATATAGTGCCATACATAGCCGATACAATATACATTTTGAATAATGGTAGCATTGTAGCAAAGGGCAATCCTCAAGAAGTCTTTTCCCAGTCAGAATTGCTAAATGATGCCAATCTTGAAACGCCAATACTATCTGAATTGTTTACGAGACTTAGGAATAGGGGATTTGAAGTCAATATTCCTTACACATTAGATGATGCCGAACAAAATATATTAAAAATAATTGAAAAACCTTAACATTAAATACCAAGAGGAGACTTAAAAATGAAAGTTATTATTGCTTTTAATGGAAGTCCAAGAATGGAGGGTAACACACAGATTGCAGTTGATAATTAACGAATATAGATCTTATGAAGCATTTCAGGTGATAATATGACTGGCTATTTAGGGTTGCTGATTGCAATAATAATGGTATTGTTTAAAGTATCTTGGAGATTCTCAGGTCATGTCATCCTACCTAAGAGCAGAGATATTGAAACTATGTTTTCGGATGAAGAAGCAAAAGGCAACATTTCCATTAAATACTTCAATAAAATTCCAAAAACCGATTTCAATGTCATGACTGATGATGGGTTAAGTCTTTCAGGTCAATGGTTGTACCCTGAGAGCCCAACCAATAAAGTGGTTATTATCTGTCACGGATTTGGGGTAAATCGAGTTGGTTCGATAAAATATATAACCCCTTACTTGAATAGGAGCTATCATGTAATCATATATGATAATAGAAATGCAGGAAATAGTGATAAGAAATATACAACTATGGGCTATGCAGAGAAAAACGATCTCAAAAACGTATTGGATTATGTTTATGGAATTTTGGGAGATTATTGTTTTGCAGGAACTCACGGTGAATCGATGGGTGGATCCACTGTATTGATGCATGCTTGCATGGATAGCAGAGTCAGATTTGTAGTTGCGGATTGTGCATATGCTGATCTAAGTCAACAACTCAAATATAGGCTTAAGGTGGAACAACATTTACCTCCATTTCCGCTTATTTATTTGATAAGTTTGATAACAAGACTCAGAGCGGGGTTTTATTTTGGAAATGTCTCTCCACAAAAGGAAATTATCAAACAGAATGGTCTCGAAAGCATACCGGGATTGTTTGTTCATGGAAAGGAAGACAAATATGTCCCGCCAGTTTCATCAATCAATATGTTTGAGATCAAGAAAGGGTATAAACAATTATACATCGCAGACAATGCCAAGCATGCTGAAAGCATCTGTGTGGATCCAGATCAATACAACAGACAGATTAACATGTTGCTTGATGAAGCTGAATCAAATTTGAATTCTAATAGGTGAAACCCTCACCTTCCACTTCAGTTATATATGATATGGAAATGAAGGCCCTTTGGTCTATTTTTTTTACAAAATCCCTTATTTTGATATACTCTCTTCTAGAAACAATAGTATTGATAACCTTTTTATCTTCATTAGAATATCCACCGGTGGCATGATAAATGGTAGTACCCCTTTCAAGGGTATTCAGAATATAAGTATTGATGGCATCAGCTTCATTAGAGATAATCATCATATTGATTTTAATGTTAAAACCGGCAATCATTTTATCAATTATTATGGAGTTGATAACAATTCCAAGAAGAGCATACATCCCCAATCGCGCGCCAAAAACCACAGCTGCCAAAAGGGTGACTAAAAAGTCAGCAAGCAGCAACGATTTACCTATTTCGATATGGGTGAATCGATTGATAATCTTTGCGACGATATCCGTGCCACCTGTTGATGCATTCTGATTAAACACTATACCCATACCAACACCGCATATCACTATTCCAAAAATAAGGTTGATAAACAGATCATCTGTGAATGGCTCAGCCATAGGCAAAATAAGTTCAAAAGCTGCCAGCATAGCAGACAAAGCCAAGCTTGAATATACGGTATAACCTCCGAATTCCTTCCCAAAAATTATAAAAGCCAGAATCAGCAAGATAGTGTTGATTATAGCTAAAAAAACACCAATGGGTATAGTGGGAATAAGATAACCAATAACCATAGCGATACCTGTTGTGCCCCCAACTGCGAGATTTGACGGGATGAGAAAAAAATACATGCCGCAATTTAGAATGAACAGGCCAATGTTTATAATTGTGAATTGTTTGATTTTAGCCTTCATGGGACCTCCTTATGCAAAAAATATTGCTCTATTCATTATAATGGGAATAAACGCAATAGACAAGGACTTGAAGGTAATTTATAGGAGAATTTGAAAGATGAAATTGTTTGCATTGGTGACAGTCTGACTTATGGATACGGAGTGGAACAATTTGACTCTAGGCCCACCTGATTCGAAAGCGTACAGGACTAGATATAATCAAAAAGAGAATAAATGGAGGTACATTAGATGTGGGCAATGTAAGAGAGGATTGGGCAAACTGTTCGCAAATTGGAGAACAAGCTATTGATGGCATTGTTGAATTTTATTTTGATAGCTTACACATGAACGAAGTGGGGCACAAAATCATGGCGGATATTTTTTACGAGTTTCTAATGAATAATACATCATATTGTAGTAAAATAAAATAAAAAGGTTGGAGTATTATGAAGGGTTCATTTGTTATTGGAAAAATAAAAGGTATTGAAATAGAAATCAATTTGAGTTGGTTGGTTATATTTGGATTGATTACTTTTATGATGGCAACTAATTTTTTCCCTCAAAATTATCCTGAACTAAGCTCTATTATGGGTTGGATTTTGGGAAGTATAATAGCTGTTTTAATGTTGCTGTCGATTCTTTTACACGAATTATCGCATTCCATTGTGTCAATCAAACAAGGCATAGATGTTAAGAAAATCACACTTTTTATATTTGGTGGAATCGCTCAGATGGATAAAGAACCGGATAATCCTATTCAGGAGCTAAAGATTGCACTTGCAGGTCCGGCGATGAGCTTACTTTTGTTTGTAATATTCACATTGATTTTCAATCTATTAACCTACTTGAGAGTAGAAAGCTATATAATTGCACCTCTGATATATGTGAGCAGTGTCAATCTCATCATTGTGTTATTCAATATGGTACCTGCCTTTCCATTGGATGGCGGACGGGTTCTTCGGGCACTGATTTGGCATTTCCAAGGGAGTCTTCTAAAGGCAACTAGAATAACATCTTCATTAGGGAAAATATTTGGTTATTTATTGGTCTTTTTAGGTTTATATGTAGTGTTTATGGGCAATGCACTAAATGGTATCTGGTTTGTTTTTATCGGATGGTTTATCAAGCAATTATCCGAATCCAGTTATCAAAACACAGTCATGACAGACTTGTTTACCAAGATCAAAGTAAGCACTTTTATGTCAAAAAATGTCATATCCGTAGGAAGCCATATTTCCATTGAAGCATTGGTGGAGAATTATTTTTATAAATTTAAATACACGAGTTTTCCTGTAATTGACTCTGATAAAGTTATAGGAATGGTGACTGTAGAAAACATCAAGACTCTTAATAGGGAAGAGTGGAATCGAACCATTATTAGAAATTTAATTACACCTATCAGTGACGATTTGATTGTTCATCCGCAAAACAATGTCAGTGTTGCAATAAAAAAGATTTTCCAGAATGGCATTGGAAGGGTACTGGTAATGGATGGAGAGGCAATAATTGGGATAGTGTCCAGGACTGATATTCTGAACTATATTAGAATTCACAGTCAACTTGAAGAATAAGGTTATAAGACACGGGAAGAAGGCTCTGAGTTATTATAAAAATAGCTGAATCAGACAGGATTTTTGGAAAGTCAAATTATCTTCTTTTAAGCAATCCTACTAGAGAAATCAAAGCACCTGCTCCATACAATAATGGTGTTGCTACACCTGTAGATGGTAAGTCTAAAGGGATTTCTTCATCTTCCAAATCAATTGTCTTTACTTCAATCTCGGTTTCAGCTGGTGTTTCTTCTGTTGAGGCAATTTCTTGTGGCTCTGGTAGTCCAAGAGGTGTTACTTCTTCTGTTGCTATTGTTATAGTATTGTTGCCTGTGCTATTTGGTGTGTTGTCAACAGGAGTAGTATCACCAGAATTAGTTGAGGTGTCCTCTGCATTGGCGAGAGTATCATCTTCTGCAATATTTGCTTCAGAACCGCCTTCGATGTCTTTGTCAGTCTCATTGGTGTTTCCATCCCCGATACTTTCTCCACTTCCACCATTGTTATCTTCACCCTCAAATGAGCCTTCTTCGCTTGTTCCGACTGTGTTGCCTGTTCCATCAGTTTTATCTTCAACTGAGTCATTTTCAACTGTTTCATCATCTGATTCTGTCACATTAATTCTGTAATTGATAGATCCTTGGCCTTCCTGTCCTTGTTGTACTTCTCCCGCAGGCTCGAATTCTTCTTTCCCATCAGATGAATATACAATTATCTTTGTCAGCTTGTTTGAGACAAGATCCCCACCTTTTGAAATTGTGTAATTCCCGCTGTTTCCATTGGATTTTAATTCAAACGTGTCACCATTGATTATTACTTCAACTTTTGTAATGCCATCTTGCTCAGTTTCAAGATGAACGTGGATTTTTTTGTTTGATGAATTTTCTATCTTGTCTTTACTCCCATCGCCGTTGTTAGCGAAAGCTAATGTAAAACTGCTAAGTATTAGTGATATGATCAATATTATTGCAAATCTTTTCTTGTTCATTTTTTTATCCTCCTGCGGATTGAGTGTAGTTGCCTGACTATACAGATTTTGCAATCATTTCTTCTTCTTTCATTTCATCATTTTGTAAAGGGGTTTGTCCATTCTTCAGCTTTGTTATATCTGAGTAGAATAGAATTAACTCAGTTCCGTTATCGCCGAATATGTTAACTAGATACCATCTCCCCAGTTCTTTTACATATTTTTCGAACTTTCTTCTGCTGTTGGGGATCATGTGATATTGCAATTCGTGAAAGTCCAATAAATTGTTGTCTTTGTCAAAAACCAGATTGGAGAATTTCATACCAATGACTAATTCGGGTTTGATATTTACTGCTCCAAAGAAGTTGTTGCTAACTTCAATCAGTATATAGTCTAAAAATTTGTTACTACTGCTTGTAATGGCTTTAAACTTCAAATAGAAATCATTTTTTGTAGGGTACTCCATTAATCTCACCCTTTCGTATAGTGTTCTTTATATTGCTAAATATAACATAGCATAATTTTATGCAGTGCTCATTTCAATTTCATATCAATTATATTTCGATTTTATTTCGGTTTTACGGCAAAAAAAAAGCCCGTGCGGGCATTAGGTGAGTGAAAAACTCGATTCTATAGGGACAAATTTGATTTTCAGGTCGTATGGATTGCTCTGATTCAGATTTCTTAAGTTTGCATATATTCTATTCTCTATACTGTTTGTGCCATTATCTTTAACATCTGGTAGAAGGGCTAAAATCTGCGTATCATTCCAAAAGCTGAACACATCTCCTTTTCGTAAGGTTTTCATCAGGACTTTAGTCATATCTTCTGACCATAATTTGATCAACTCCCTATTTGCAGAAGGTGTTTTCCCTGTGGGGTTCAATGTGATCAAACTGATAAAATCTGATGAATCCATAGGATTTCTCTTTCGATTATGAAGATTATAAAGGAATTTGAAATATTCCGCATCGCATAGAAATGGACCGTCGTTAATGGTCAGTTCCAACTTGTCCTTGACATTGACAACATCCATATTGCTCTTCTCATTGTAGTTGTGCTGTATTTTTCTTTCTATTTCCTTTAGCCCGGGTGATAGTCTTGCACCATTCTCCTTCTCAAGAATCTCAGTTATATATTCGAAGTGACTCATGGCATTTTTAATTTTACCAAGCTTAAGCATGCTCTCAATAAGATAGATATGAATTGACTCTTCAAAGGGTTCTATGCTTATTGCTCTTTCACATAGAATCATAATATCTTCATATTTCCCCTTCTCTTTTAGTAATTCTGCCATATTGAAAATCACTTTAAGAAAAAGTCTTCTATAATAGTTGCGGACAGGAACGAGCCACATTTCATACTGACTGTCACCTAGATAACCACCCTTGTACAAAGCAACAGCACTGGAATAAGTAGCAGATGCGGCATCAGTATCAGTCAGCATCAGTTGGTCACCGTCAAGAATCAGTTTTTCAAATTCATCTTTGTCGACGATTACCTTATTACCGACTTCTAGACAATAGTAACCGCTCTTGAATGTAATGTTGAGGTAGTCTGACTCTGAAGTACCTTCGTGTACCAGCTTTTTGATTACCTGGCGGAGTCTGAATATCTGACCTCTTATCATGTTTTTGGGGTCTGGAGAATCATTGTCTTTGTATAGATTATCGATGATGGTCTCAGGTAATAGATTTTTATTCTTGAAAGTAATAAAATACTGCAACAGCTTGATTAATCTGTATGAACGATTGGATTCCTCAACTAATGTCTTTTCTCCGATACTGACATCGAATCCCCCTAATGTATTTATATACAATATCACAAAATCACCCCATTTGTTGAAACAACTCAATAACAACATTTTAGTAGGTTTCCGATCATTAGTCAATATTTAATAGAATCTCAAGTGTACTCATTATTTGAAGCCTTATGTGAAGCAGGTGTACGATTGATTAAATTATGATTAATATATCTAATAGCTTGAATTAACTGTGAAATAAAACTATAATTAGAACTTAAGTAATATTATTGAGTATCTACAGGAGGCAACATATGGCAATAAATGTTTTTGTATTATGTGGGGGCAAGTCTGTTGAACATGAAGTATCATTAATCAGTGCAATGGGCATCATCAACTCATTGGATCGGGAGAAATATATAGTAACACCAATATACATAGACAAAAAAGGAAACTGGATTAGCTTGGGAGTGTTGAATCGAGAAATAACAGCAGGGGACGAGTTGATTGCAGCAGTAGGTGAGAATCATCTATCCGCTCTGAATGAACTACTCAACATTGTGAGAAGTAAAGACAAAACCGTTGTTTTTCCCGCTTTGCACGGCACATTCGGTGAAGACGGAACTGTACAAGGGTTACTGGAAATGCTTGATATTCCATATGTTGGTAACGGGGTTATGTCCTCTGCCATAGCGATGGATAAGGCAACTGCGAAGGATTTGTTTACCCATAATGGTATTCAACAATGCGACTATATTGTATTCAATAAAAGGGAATGGATTGAGAAACAAAATGAGATTATTAAAAGAATTGAAGAGCATCTTGGTTATCCATGCTTCGTGAAACCAGCCAGACTGGGATCAAGCGTAGGTATCAACAGGGCGGCTGATTCAATAGAACTATTGAATGCAATTGGAAAAGCCTTTTGGTTTGACGATAAAATTGTTGTGGAGAAAGAAGTGATTGGTCGAGAAATGCAAATCTCGGTCATTGGGAACGATTATCCCAAAGCATCGGTAGTTGGCGAGTTTATTCAGGAGCGTCAATTTATGGATTATAAAGCCAAATATCTGGATGGGAAACTTATACAGGTGATAGAAGCTAATATAACAGAATCAACAAGCAAAAAGATGAGAGAAACAGCTTTGAGAGCATTCGAAATATTGAACTGCAATGGTTTGGCGAGAATTGATTTTTTTGTCTGCGAGGGAGAGCAATTTCTTGTCAATGAAGTCAATACCATGCCGGGATTCACAAAACTCAGCATGACCCCCGCTCTTTGGGAAAAGACAGATGGTACTACCTATAGTGAATTGGTGGACAAGCTGATTGAGTATGCCTTCGAGCAATTTGATAAAAAAAGTGCCTTAAAATACGACAGGAGCTAGAATGATGATTCGCAGAAATTTAAAGGAAATCCAACAAATGGTTCACGGGAAAGGATTGGTTGAAAACCTATGGGATGAAGTGATTATTGGTGTCTCTATAGATACCAGAAAGATTTTGCCAGAGCAACTTTTCATCCCTATCAAAGGGGAGACATTCGATGGACATGATTTCATTGATGATGCCATAAGGAATGGTGCAAAGGCGACTTTGTGGAATGAAGGAAAACCAATGCCAAATATTGATATTCCATTTATAGTTGTGTCTGATACATTATTGGCCTTACAAAACCTTGCGAGAGAATATGTGAATCAGTTACAAGTGAAAATAATAGGTATTACCGGTAGTAATGGAAAAACATCTACAAAAGATATTCTATATGATATTCTGAAAATGAAATATAGAACACATAAAACATCAGGCAATTATAACAACGAACTGGGCGTGCCGTTGACCGTGTTATCAATGGATGAGGAAACGGAAATCGCTGTGATAGAAATGGGAATGTCAGGGTTAGGGGAAATCTCACTGTTATGTACCATTGCTAAGCCTGATATTGCTATCATTACAAACTCCACGGATGTTCATATAAACGATTTGGGGAGCGTTGAGAACATTCTGAGAGCAAAGATGGAAATCGCTGAAGGATTGAAGGAAAGTGGGCTGCTTATTCATTATGGAGATAGTGAACTTTTGAAGAAAGCTGTAGAGGGATTAGAAAGAAAAATAATCAAACAGTCTTTCGGGGAGATGGAGGACAATCGATATGTCGTCAAGCTGATTTCTACGGGAGACGATGGCGTATACTTCCGTGTGATGGAAGAAGAGAGCAATGTATATCATCTTCCAATGCTGGGCAAACACCAAATGTACAATGGAACTGCGGCAATTGCTGTTGCCAGATATTTGCAAATCTCTGCCAACGAGATCCAGAGAGCGATGTTCGAGTTAAGTGTGACCGGGATGAGAAACGAGATTGTGCATGCTGATGGATTTGATATTTTAAATGATACATACAAATCAAATCCAACAAGTATGAGAGCAGCCCTTGAAACCCTCTATTCTCTTAATCATTACACTCAAAAAATTCTTATTTTGGGAGACATGTATGGTACTGGGGATAATGAAATACAAAACCATCTCAGAATAGGTGAGGAGATTGATCCTTTTCAGGTGGACTATATATTCACATTAGGATTTTTGGGAGAATATTTTGCCAAAGGAGCAGCGATTAATTTCAATCAGGATAAAATAATTACCTGCCGTTCCAAGGAAGAACTGTTTAATGGGTTGAAGCAAGTGATACAGAAGGAAAGTATCATTTTAGTGAAAGGGTCGAGAATAGTTAAACTTGAAGAAGTAGTAGAAAAACTCCTTACTTTGCACATTGAATAAATCCTTAAGAAAGGTTGTGTTCCATTTTATGAGGAAGACTCCTTTTTTATTTAGGGAACTTTTTACTTATAAATAACGACTAACCATTAAGCAAGGTTTACTAAAGGTAACTGAAAGCGATATCTGATATAATACAATATGAAATGAACTTAGGGAGGCAATAATATTGAAAAAGATTACAATAATTGCTTTTACAAGTGTCTTGTTATTCATAATGGCATTGTCATCAGGCAATATTGGTATGGATGCAGAGGCTTCAACAATTAGACTTCTAGTTGACGGTAATGACATTACCTCTTTATCCAGTCCTTTGATTGTCAATGATAGAACATTAATTCCCATTAGATTTATTTCTGAAGAGATTGGAGCTGAGGTTATATGGGATGGTATCAATAGAACAGTAAAAGTCGTCATTGGGGACAGGAATGTCCTCTTGAGAATTGATAGCTATCTGGTGGAATACAACAATGGTGCAGTCTATCAACTAAGTGATGTGGCACCACTAATCATCAATGACAGAACCTATGTGCCATTGAGACTGATTAGCAACGCCCTTGGTATCGGAATCGAGTGGGATGAAGCCTCAAGGACTGTAATTGTTGATTCGACAAAAACATCAGTCATGGAAAGTTTTCATGATGTCAAAATAACCTCATTGACGAACAATCAGATCATTGATGGTAAAATAACAATAACTTTAAGCATTGGAGATCAATACAAGGGGATTGCAAAGGAAGTCAAATTGCTTCTTCTTGACAAGGATTCAGCTACCGGTTTTGTTGTATCTGGCGAAAAGCAATTGACAAGGTCACTTGTTTACATTCCTTCCATAGAAGAAAATGGAGCAAAGATAATAGCACTTGCATTGTATGATGAGAATGGAAAGTTTGTTGCTGGAGATACACGCGAGGTTAGGATAGATGTCAAACCACAAATGTTGATCAATGACATCAAGGATTACGGTATCTATTATGACTCTGTCACTTTTTCACCGGATGTCAATTTTGTACCGACATATATTGATTATGAACTGACAAAGCTTGACAATAATCGAGTCACAAACATCAAAGAAAGAGATCCTTTTGGGTCATATACGTGGACCCCGAGCAAGGAATCGGAAGGCAATTACAATCTCCGCATGATAGCATATGACCAAGCTGGCAAAGCTTATGAAGGCAAAACATATACATTTACCATATTGGTGGAGAGATATCTTGCTATAAGAGGTGTCACCAAAGATATGGTGATTAATAGGCCTGTAACATTGCTGGGTTCCAGAAATTTTGATGTGACAGAGACCCAATATATCATTAAGGATTTGAATACAGGGGCGGAGACCGTATTGACCACTATTCCATATGGTGGATACACTTGGTTTCCGGGAGAAGGGTATTCAGGCGACAAAGCTTTGATGGTCAGAGTAAAGGATATCTATGGTACAACAAGAGATAGCAGCTATATTTCTGTAAAAATTGATGGGTCTCCAAAGGTTCAACTCAAAGGTGTCGGACCTAATCAAGTATTAACAGGCGATACCAAACTCAGCATTAATACAAACGCTGAATTTGAAAGGGTCAATTATATATTGACTAATAACAGTACAGGTGCAAAAAGAATTATCGCAAAAGAAGTCAATGTGCAAGATGAAATAACTTACAAGCCAGTGAGCACAGACGGTCAAAATGTTTCTATTGTGGCTGAAGCTCTCTATAAAGGTCAAAAAATCTATTCAGACAGTGTTTCCTTCAGAGTATATTTGGGTGAACTTTATGGACCTAAAGCGATAATTGAAAAGGACAGATTCCTTGAATTTGCATCTGGCATGGCTAAAAAATCTTTTGAGAAAACAGGTATGTCCGCTGCTTTGCAAACTGCACAGGCCATATTGGAAACAGGTTGGGGCCAAAGCCTACCCGTTGATAAATACAGCGGCAAATTCTCCAACAATCTATTCGGAATAAAGGGATCATCAACTAATGGATCTGTGACATCCAACACATGGGAGGTTTACAACGGTACAACCTACAGGGTCGATGCAGCATTTAGAGCCTACAACAATGTGCAGGAAAGTTGGGATGACCATAAAGGTATCCTGCTGAATCTCGATAGATACAAACCCTTCAGGGATGTCATGTACCATAGCAGTTTAGGTGCCTGGGCGGTAAGACGGGCGGGTTATGCAACAGATCCTCAGTATCCTTTGAAGCTAATGAGGATTATCAATCTATATGACTTAAAAGAACTGGATAGAATAAAAATATAAAGCGCTATATCACAAAACAGAATAGATTAGAAAAACGAGCTATAGCATAATGCAGCTCGTTTTTTGTAAAATTATCATTTGTTATTATAGATCATTCTGAGATAGGATTTTTCAAAACCCATTTTCTCATATAATTTAATGGCTCGATTATTATTTCTTTCTACATGGAGTGATATCTTACCATTTGCTGTTTCTATAGCTTTTGCCAGTAGCTGGGTTGCAATGCCTCTTCCCTTGATGGATTTTTTGGTTGCGATATAACCCAGGTGGTAGGTGGGTATAAACACTTCAAATCCAGTATGTATAATGACAGTAATCCCAGCAAGATCATTGTTGTAGAATGCCATGATAACAAATCCATTCTGGAAAGCTGATTGGATAGCTTCTTTAATTTCGTAACGTGGATCTGTGTATTCCATCATCCACTCATCTAAAGTGTCTATTAACTCATCAATAGTCATGTCAAGTTCGCTTATGTCGACTTTGCGTACATTCAAATCTACTCGGCCATTGTTTAGGATAATGACATGATTTCCATTGGATATATTGTCCTTTTCAACTTCTTTCATAAAGCCTGCGATAGCATAGCCCTGCTCTGTACTGAATTTGACTTTTTCAAGCTCTTTAAATTTAGCAGTATATCTAAGAAGCTCTTCTTCACTAATGCCTATGATGGTACCATTAGTGTCATAAATCGAGTCTAAAGCGTCTTG
>LDZT01000192.1_pt1 | contig 14461 bp, 19 predicted proteins | sample 615521 | NCBI WGS metagenome assembly LDZT01 (sample SAMN03408292, study PRJNA278302) | terrestrial metagenome | isolation source: oil reservoir sample SB1 | place: USA: Alaska, North Slope, Schrader Bluff formation | collected 2011-09
GATTTCGCCGCTCCAACAGTTTTTTTTAATGCTTTCCGTGTGTTAATATAAGTTTTAACTCCAGACGGCCCTCTTGGACCTAAAGGTATCTTTGAGCGAATAACACTCAATATACTACTCAGACTCGGCCACTTAAATTTTGGAATGCGTGGGAATAATCCCTTAATATAACCATATATTGTACGCCAACTCGGCCACTTAAATTTTGGAATGCGTGGGAATAATTTCCTAATATATCCATATATTGTACGCCAACTCGGCCACTTAAATTTTGGAATTTTCGGAATTATCTTTTTGATATAACCAAATATATTATCCCCACTCGGCCATTTAAAATTGGGTATTGAAGGGAAGCCATTCTTGATAAAGGTTAATACATCATTACCAGAAGGCCACTTAAATTCTGGAAGTTTCCATCCACTAAATAATTTACTTATATCAGGCAATTTAAGGTCAGGCCACTTAAATTCAGGAAAATCTCCTATCGCAGCCCCTGCAACAATCCCTCCTAATGTTTTAGTTATGAGGGGGATTACCCCCCCACTTTTACTTGTTGTTGTAGGTGTGGGGGTGGGGGTGCCCCCCCTTCCTTTACCGGGGGTTCCACTGAATAGGTCTATTATTTTCTGTTTAAGAGTCGATAATTTACCCTTTAAATCCATATTATCGAAAACATCCACTATCCTACTTTTAAGACTAGACAATTTACCTTTTAAATCCAGGTTACTAAAAGTATCACTAATCTTACTTGCAATGCTTTTAAGAGTATCTTTAACCTTAGCCCCAAGACCTTTCCAATCAACATCACTAATAACATCTTTAATTTTATTTAAACCACTCCATACTAGTCTTGCAGGGCCAGCTAATCCTTTAAGACCCGCAGCAAGCAATCTTATTGCTCCACCAACACCTGCTGCTATACCAAGTCCTACAATAGCTGCTCCCAAAGCATCTAATGCCCCCGGAGTGTTATTAATTGCATCAAGAAGAGGTGTTAAAAAGTCAAGCACTTTTCCAAATGCTTTTTCAGCAGAAACGGCTATTTTATCCAGAATAGTTCTTGCTTTATTGTAAGGTCCAACATCACCCTCAGTAATTGTACTTGCACCTAGTATTCCTTGTGATGTGATTATCTGTCCAGGGGTGGCGTAGCCCATCATGACTGCTAGTTTTTCCAAAGCAGCGACACGCTCCTCAGGCGTTTTAGCCTCTTGGAGCATCTTCTTCATCTCTGGAGTTAATGGCTCATCACGAAACATGCCCGCCGCAGCAGCCCAGCCACCCTGTAAGTATGCACCATACCCACGCATGGCCTCATACTGTTCCATAGGTGATAATTGGCTTGATACCATGGTATCTAATACAGCTAATGCTCGTGTGTTTTGTTGTAGAGGTAATCCTTTAGTTCCAACTATTCGCGCATACATTTGACTTAGCAGGGTGTCAGGTGTAGCGGATCTCATAGTATATTTTTCATATTGACTGAAAGCATTTTGGTACTGGTTACCGTAAATGTTTCGCATACGATATTTTAATCGTGCTTTTCCTTCTGAGCTTTCAAATAATTGACTTAACCCGTAACCTGCACCGGCGGTTGATAGTACATCAGTGATGCTGGCTTCTACTTTCCGAAAGCTGTCACCTATACTCTTCGCAGCACTTTTGGCACTGCCCGTCATGCTTTGCATTGCACTTTTGAATCGGCTGGCCATGGCCTGGAATGTGCTGCTCTGAGTTACGCTTTTAAAGGCGTTGCTTATTGCTTGTCCTGCGCTCCGTGCTCCGCTGCTTATGCTTTTCCATACACTGTTAAACTTATTAGCTAATCCCTCTAATCCTATGCTTTTCAATGCACTTTTAAAGCTGCTGCCTATTGCACGAGCTGCGCTTTTTACACTGTTTGTTATGCTTCTCATCGCAGACCGGAACTGGTCTTGCATCGTCCTACTGGTAGATCGTGTGGTTTGTGATAGGTTTTTAACATCATTACTAGCAGCCTTCATGGCACTGCTGAGATTGTTTTTTCCCTGGATTGTTATGTCTATTCGTTTACTGGCCATCCTCTTGTATCTCCTTTAATTTCTGTTGTAACCCCCTTTTTAATTCCTTGCTTATCCGTGTTCCTTGTTTTTCTTGTAATTCTAAATTGTTAAGACGATATTCTAGTATTAGGGCCCGGTATTCTTTTGATTCTGTTAATTCACAGCGTAGTTTATTGGCAATATCCTTTACTAGCCACGTTTTAATTGTATCCACACGATTAATTTGGGGCTTCATAACCGTTTCCACTCCCGGCCCTCATCACTTCCATAGATAGGGGGCTTGGTTTTACCCGTTCCCACAGTCACCGCACCACTACTTCCAGTTTTGTTTTTTTGTTCCTGTTTACGGTACTCCTCTTCCTTACGTAGGTTGTCCTGGTACCAGTAACCATAATATCTGTAAAAGATGGGTTTAGGGAGGTTCATCATGTAATCATGAGTCCAACCCTTATTTTCCGCTACCTTGTGCAGCATGAACATTATGCCGATGTGATATTTCGCGCTGCCTTGGTTACGGCTTTTTTTTCCAATGCATCAATCTCCCGATCAGTGAAACCTTGATCATACATGTCGATACGGCTCATCTTCTTCCGCAATGCCTTGTAGTCTTCAAGTTCAAGTTCTTCTGCTTGTTTCTTTGTTATTTCAAGTACGGTGGTTAGATATTGTGTGATGAGGTCGGCTAGTTTATCCACATCTTCCACAGATTTAATATTGTATTCGTCTATTTGTTGTGCTTGGTATTCGGCTTTTAGGTGTTGTCTCATTTTAAGTATTTTGAAGTTGTATTTTTTATTATCTAGGGTTATACTGCGGGGTTTTCCGTTTATTAGTTCTAAGTCATTATCTACCATGTTCTAATTCCTCCATAGGGGTGTTTTTTTAGAATAGCAAATAATACCATGTCATAGGGGTATTAATTTTTAAGTATAGATCTAATGTTGAAAATATGTAAAAAAAAGTCTGGGAAAATATAAAATAAAAAAAAAAATGGGTATTGATTAAGTTGGCTGCAAAGTTGCACCATCCATCTCACTAATAATCTGAGCACTTAAAACCTCTTTACCAGAAGATTGAGTCGCATCCCAGTAAGCATTGAAATCAAACCTTATCTTCATCCTGTCATCGAATGGTGTATCAATAACAGCATCACTATACACAATCTGGGGTATGGTAACCGTGAAAGTGTCATATACATCGGTAGGGTCGGAATCAATAAGCTGACCAGTTGCGGTTACTTCAAATGCACGTTTTGTACTAGCCACATTAGCTGATTCACTGAAAGTAGTGGCATCTGATGCTCCAAGCCAATACTTATACTCCGTATAATCCTGGAAGAACATCTCCACACTTCCACTCACCGCAGTAGTGGTAGCATATATTGTGTTATCCGCTAAACCATCCGTAGCACAAGCCGTTCTTAATGATTGTAATCCGCGGTCTATTCTTAGGCTGAGACTGGTCACATCACAATTAGCTGAGCCTCCCAGGCTGACTCCTACATCAGTCCATGTGAGTGCTCGTTCTGTTCCATAGCTAGGTGTGACATGTGCGGTGCCTATACCGGTTGGTGTTCCCATCACCTCTGCGGCTAATTGTATTTCTGCTCCGGGACTGTAATTAATGTCTAGGCTTCCGACCCGTATATCTTTGAAACTTTCCACATTCAACGTATCTCGTCCTACATAGACGGTGAAGATGGGTTGTGTTTGGCTGACAGTGAAATCATGGGTGTAGTAGCCGGTTCCATCGGTACTGGTCACATCTCCCATTACCCCATAGATGAGATGCTCTAATCCTCCACCAGGATAGGCGGGTGCGCTTATTCCTCCACTGGCACTTATCCGTGTGACTGCAAAGTCTGTGAATTCGGTGTAGGTTTTCCGGAATTCTTGGAAGTTTTTACGTTCCGCGTTGCCTTTTAGGCTTGGTGCTTCTGTGACTGGTATTCCTGTGTTGGGTGTTACGGCGGTTCCCTCGACTAGTTGTGTTCCTATCATTAGATAGGCTGTTTTACCGAAATGATAACTCATTATTTAGTCTCCTCTGGTTTTGCCTCTTTTTTCTCGGCTTTAACTGACTTCTTAGTGCTGGTGTCTTTTATTTCCTCGAATAGTGGGCTTCGTTGTAGTTGTTTTATTATGTGGGGGCGTGTTTCTGTGATTATTTCTCCCTCTTCTCTGCATATTATTCCCACGGTGTTGGTGGGTCTTTTAGCTTTATATCTGAATTTCATTGTCTTGTATTCCTCCTATATAGGCCTTTTAACTAGTATATTTTTTTTTGAGCTCATTAAATAAATGAATATAAAATGGGTTAATGTCTGCATCTCAGTATAATTCGTGATGTGGCTAACAATTTACCACCATCTTTTTCGCTCATATCACCATACATCACTCGCTCAACGGTACTGTAATCACATTTATCATCTAATTTAGGATTAGAATAAAGGCTGGTGAGGACTGCATCCGTTACACTGTAAACATCCTTGGTACTGGTTTCTACATGTCCTTTACTGAGTATAGTGATGTAGAAGTCGGTGTCTTTACTGGTGTTGGTTCCGCATGTTGTGTAATAGAAGGTGGGTGATTCTGCGGCTTCTATGATACAGACTCTCCGGTCTCCCATTGGTATCTTGGCTGGTAGTCCTATCCATACATGGTCAAAGTATGCTACTGCTCCATCACCGCCGGGTTTGAGTGCTTTGAGATTGGTTTGTAGTTGTGTTGCTATTTCTTGTACGCCCATGTTTTTAGATCTCCGTTAACCATTTTTCCAGTATTTCTGCTTCTCTGTTGAATCTTGTCTCTATAAGGGGTATGGCTTCATCCACAAAGGGTTGTCCTTTGGTTCCAGGGTGTCTGACACGTCGCACAGGGTAATCTGCTCCCTGCCAGAATAGTGCCTTTTTTTTCCTTGGAACTATATCATGAGGTCTTGTTCCATCTATAACCCAATCACAATAACTTGCTCTTTTTTTATCAAGAAAAACCAATCCACTCTCACCCTTTTTTTCATAACTTACACTACGTTTAAGTTTACCGGTTTTACGGGGTGCTTTTTCTCTTACTAAAAGTTGGGCTATCCGTAGGAGGTCAGTATGGAACCTTTCAATTCTAGGGGCTACTTTATCAGCCTTGGCATTTAATCGGTCTTCCAAACCATGCGTATCTATTGTGATATTAATATCTACCATAGTACTAGTCCTCACTAGTCCACGCGTCACTGTCTCGATTTATTACTTTTCGACGGTTTATCCGGGTGCTGCTGTATGGGTCGTCTTCATATTGTGTCAAATATGTCCCATTCGGGGTTTTGCTGCTGCTATAGGGATGGGTTTTACTATCCTCATCACTAATATAGTTTTCGATGAGTTTGTCGGCTTCTTCCCGGTACCAGTCCGCTGTGGGTAATTCTCCCTCTGTAGTGTCGTTTAGTGTTCTTAGTATAAATTCCATGCTTTTGAATTCCGCTGCCTCCTGTACACTTGCAGGGGTTGTGGTTTTGCTTATACCGGTTCCGAGGTTGCTTTCTATCCAGTTATCACTATGAGTAAGGGCAAGGGTTTTGAGGTCGTCAGATATGCTGTCGGCTAGTGGGGTGGTTAGTGTGGTGAGGTTGGCTTCTAGTGCGTAGTTTGTTTTTGTCATATTTTTATCATTCTCCTCCTTTGTAGGGTGTGGTGTATCGGCTTGTGAAGCCTAATTCTTGTAGGGTTTTGTAGTAGCGTTCCTTTTCCATATTGTAGACGGGTGGTGTGATTGTGGGGTCATATATTTGGTTGTTCCATAATAGGCATGCGTGGCTGTATTCCCCGCTCTCATGGGAGAGTGTTACGAGGCTTATGTTTCTTTCGCCGTGTGTGTAGAGGTAGTCAAGGAAGGCCACTGCTTTGTCGTCACAGTCGCCGTAGCCGTCCTGCCAGAACTTGTTGGGTGTTTTGGGAGTGTTTGTGGTCATATCTGCCTTGTATGGTACATTTGCGACTTTGTCAAAGTATTCTCTTGTCTCCTCTGGGTTTAAATTAGTGTCTGTGGGGTGTGTTTCTTGTATAGGTGCATTAACAACTCCTATTATTGTTAGGCTGATAACCAGTAAGGTTAAAAGCCACAACCTCATTTTAAAACTCTCTAACCGTTATACTTCTTATAATGGCTCCGAAACAAACCGGCCGCCGATATCCGAAATCGAATACCACCGAAAGCTATGCGCAGACCGGTACCGAGACCCGCAAGCCGAACCAGACGCCCAACTACCGCCCGCACGCAGCTTAACATCACCAATCATACATAAATCAAATGTAACATTACCACTACTCGGTATAGTGGCTTCTAAACGATTATCTGCACCATCATCAAAGTACAAGACAACACCATTACTAGCGGCACTCGCATCATGCTTAATCTTCAATTTCACCTCATTAAAATTCGTGGGAATATAAACATCCCTCCCAAAATTTGTGATATTACAAACAAGTCGATCATAAATGTTTGTACTGTTATACACAAAATATATTGGATACCCTGTGTTTGCATTTGCATCATGTTTTATGATCATTTTCTGATTAGTTCCAAATGTCACCACAGCGTCCGCACTGGTATTAGCCATGTTACAAGCGAGATAAGGAGTATTATTATCAAACTTCAAATATACTTGGTTACCACCGGGACTCGCAGCATGTGTAACTGTAGATGTAGCCACTGCTGCTGCATCACTGATATTACTTGCAGTCACATCGTAACGGTAACCATTGTCTTGTAACCATTGCCACATAACACCAGCTGCATCTTCCAAGCCTATATTGCTGATCATTCTACGACCGGCACTGTCAGTATGCCCTGTGGTGGTCACCGGGTCAGTGCTGCCGGTGATGTTTGTTTTCTGGTTACAACCATGCGTAAATACTTGGAATTCAGGGTCGGTGGGTAATCGCAGCCCACTTACTCCTCCTCTTGCCACAAAACTGTTCCAATCCTCAATTCCTCAAGATTAAAATCAAAAACCTCAGCCTCCATACCAGCCATAACACCTAAAACATCACCAGGACTGACTTCTTCCCCATCCACTACCATCTTACTAAGTGTTTCGCATAATACCTTCCACAGATACTTATATGGTTCCATTTGAACTTCTTCCATATATACATTAAATTCCAGTAGACTTGTAACTAACAGCGTTTGGTACTTTAAGGGCAATACCACGCTCAGCGAACACTTCAACAACAATGTTGTATGGGAATTTCTCTTCCTCATACTTGTTCACATTCACACGACCACCCTCCATGGTGGCTAGTTTTGGATCAAGGAATTGATACACGGTACAAGCAGGGTACCTGGAATCTAATCCAATGTAACCTCCCTCGGCGAGTTGGGTGCTGTGAAGGTTGTTGATGGTTACACCATTTACACGGGGCATCCTTCTTTCTCCATCGAGTGGGTTCATTACCCATGCAATGTCAATACCTTGCAGGTATTTCATCAGCTCGAAGTAATTAGTGTTGTGTAGGTATAGGCTATCCATTTCATAAGGGTATCCTTCTATACGACTAGCCTGGACAAAGCTTAATATATCTTCCACTGGTGATGCTGTGCTTTCACTCCATGCACTTGCTCCACTGACTTCTGTTATGTCGTTGCTGACGGCTTGTAGTTTAGTTACTATATCATCATTCATCCTTTTAGCCATTCCAAAGGCCATACGGTCCATGGCCCTTGATATTTCATCGATGAAGCTTGGTTCTCTCAGGCTTCTTTTACTGAATCTCATCTGATACCCGAAACGTTCAAGGACACCGTGACTCATACTGATAGGTGATACTTCTATTTCGTCAAGTTCAGTTATTTCTGCGAGTGGTGTGGGTTTTCCCTGTGTACCGGCGGTTATGTCGGCTCCGGCGTTGGTTGTGTCTTCAAAGTAGCTGAAACTGAGCGCATCAGTCCGTACTTCAGGGAACATGCCGATGAAGTCGAGTTGTTGTTCCATTTTCTTGTTTACAACACCTTCAATGAATCGTGGATGTAAGGCTTCTCGTGGGTCTAATGTTAATACTGTCATTTTAAATCGTTCCTCCATTAAATTAAACTTATTTTATATATTTGTAAATTTATGTTTCTATTGTGTTGATTAGTCCGCTGGGTGGTAGGTTGATGCTCCAACGAGTATGGCTACTTTTTCTCCATCTACGGCGTAGGTTAATGCGACCATATTGCCATTGCTGGTTAATGCTCCTCGTGTTCCTACGATATTATCTTCTGATTCTGATAATGATATAGCATCACCGGGTGAGATGGTTGCTCCAGCTTCCAGTTCAATAATACCAATACCAAACAAGGCAACATCTGCCATTCTCTGATTAGCACTGACTGGTGTTTCGCCACTCGTTGTGGTTGAATCTATCCCTTGTGGGTCTGATACTACTATCCCTATAACATAGTCTGCCTCGTCAGCAGCAGCGGCTTTTGCTACAGTTATAACCCCTTTATCAGTACTTGTTGTGACTAACCTTACAAGGTCTCCTTTACTCACAGGAGTAGCGTAGCTCACCGCGTCCTCTACTTTCCCGCCACTTGGGCTGAATACATCAGCACGGGTTAATACACCTTCGCTTAGTTTGCAGGCTTTCACTGGGAAGTTTTTGTAACTGTTGAATGTGTATCTTGCTGTCATTTTCTCTTAATCCTCCATGTAATTATTTTTTATTATGTTCATAGTCCAAATCTGCGCAGTTTCTCCTTGTATTCATCAGATTCAAAATAGGCTGGACCCTCTAGGGCGTTGGCTTCTTTTTTATCCTTTTCTTCAAGTTGTGCGAGTTTGGCTTTGGCAGTCATCTGTACCATTACTGGCAAGGATTCTTTTAGTTCTTTGAATGCTTGGGGGTCTTTAGCAGCTACTCTAAGTAGGCCGGCTTTCATCTTGGGTAGGGCTCGTCCATCTTTTATGAGTTGGCTTACCTCTTCCTCAGCACTTGAATCTTTTGCTTTTACTGGTTTCTTACTGCCTAATTCTTTTTTAAGGCTTTTTATTTCATCCTGTAATGTTTTTATTATTGACTTTATTTCATCACCCTCACCCCCCACATCATCATCATCAGGGGTTTCAACGGGTTCTTGTTTGGTTTCTGCCACAAGGGCTTCATCATTTTCTGATTCCGGACTATCCACTACTGGTTTAGTTTCGTCTTCTGATTTAACTATATCTTCTACTTTTTCTGCATCTTCAACAACAACATCCTCAGCATCTGCCTCCATAGTTTCTGTTGGTTTTGCTTCATTTTTACTCATAAATTTATCCTCCTTATGTTTCTTACTAGTAAGTACCAGCATATCAGGTTCTGCTCCAACGGTGCATTCTTGGCAGCCGCCTTCCTCGACAAAGTCGATACGCTCAATATCAAGACTTTTTAAAACATAATCTGCCTGGTCAGTAGGGCATGGTTCGGCGGTCATATTTCCTACTACACTGTAAGCGGGCAATTCACCTTTTTGGTGTAATTCCAATAGTTTAGGGTCTCGTAGTTCTGATTCCAATATATATAAGCTGTCTCCATCCATACCGATACGGTTCACACGACCCACATCAAGTAAATCCATCTTGGCTAGGATCTTATTTTCCTCCAATAGTTGGGGTGGTAAGTGGTCCACTCCCAGTCGCAGTCCAGTTGTATTTAATCGTTTCCGGGTCTTCTGGAAAGTCTCGAGTAGGGTTTCTTCTGGTACATAGACACGGCTTGGTTTATCATCCACATATACATGGTGGATTCCTTTACTCCAAAACCGGCCATCAACACCACCGGTACTATTCTTCTCTGCTTTAACATGTAGTTTAGCGTTAATCTTTGCGGGTGTTATCTTCATTGCTTTAACTCCTAATTTATCTAACCATTCATCCACATCACGGGGTGTGTGTTTCTGGGCTTTAAATTTATAACTATGACTTATCAACTGCCCATCTGGGCGTTGGCATAGTATAAGTTTTATACTGTCAGTTATACGGTGGGTGCGGTGATTAGTACAAGGCGTGTCTGTAAGGATGGCGGTGTGCTCGTTTTCAGTAGTCATAGTAATCTAATCCCTTGAAATATCCCCAGTACCATCCGCTGGTATTTTATGACCCATACTGGTTATCTCATCCCGCCGTCTATCATTAAACTCTTTCCGTGCTTGTGCATCCCGTTCAGCATCTTCTCCATAACGATGATAAACCGGTAGGCACGCGCATGAGGGATGAAGGGGTGGGAGCATCTCAGACTCTGACATTTGGAAAACCCGGCCAGTATATTCCTTTCGGCATATTGTACAGGCTTCTGCTCGACTGTCAACGGTGAAATATTCCATACCCTCACGGAGTGCTTGAATATAACTACCCTGATTAGCAGCCCGCATGGTCTCTGTTCTTGCTATGGTGTCAGCACGGGCCTTGGTAATATTTAATTCTCGTTGCATGTTCTCGCTTATCTGGTAGGGTGTTAATTCATTTCTTAACCCATTCTGGAGTATGGTTCCCATACGCCCTTTAAGGTCTTCTCCCATCCGTGTAACATATTTCATACTATTCTGCCGCACCGTCTCTGTAAACAGGCGTGCAGTGTTGCTTGGTGTTTTATTGGTGAATTCAATCCCAAAATTGAACATTTTACTTATATTATTCCCAAACTGTTCCACATACCCCGCTGCAGTGGCCGTGGCTGTTATATTAATATTAGCCCATCGTTGTAATTTGGGGATGGTGGGATCTATTCTTAACTCCCGTGCTGCGTCATCTATAATATTTTGTAAGAGTAAGGCTTGTTTCCGGGTTATTGTCCGTCTTTGGCCTAGTAGTCGGCGGATTAGGTTTTCCGTCTTTGTGGGTAGGATGTTCTCATTGAGTTGGTCGGTTATGACTTTAACACTTACCATTTAATCACCTATTTTTCTTCTCGTGGTGTGATAACATCTCTTACCTCATTTAGGAATTCAGTAGGCTCCATGGGGGTGTTAACATCCTCGGTGCTTGGTACTATTACCTCATCCGGTGCTTGTTCTTCCTGGTTTTCCACGGTTAAGTCACTATGTTTCTCAACCACAACCTTCAATAACTCTTGGAACCATCCACTAGATGGGTTGATAGCGTAGTTATCTACGAGGGGCTTAAGTCGCTCTAATAGTGTTAGTTCGTCTTTATCTTCAAAGGTGGTGAATGAAATATTAGGATAAGCCTCCACATTGAAATTGTAATCCACTACACGCCTTACAAGTGTCTCCAGTTCCGCGGCAATATCCTGATGAACACCATCCAAAAACCTTGACAGTACGGCTTCTTGTGTTATGCTCTGAGCATACGCTCCTTTACCATCCTCCTGGCCAAGTATCATTGTCCCGATATTCATTTTACGGAATATCATAGTATCATGATACTTGATAGCCTCCAGGAATCCTTCACCACGATGACTACTTTCTAATATTTCGATACGGTCACCCACCCCGGCGGTGAGTTGTGTTCGTCCTTCCTGTACTTGTTCAAGCTGTTCCCGCATAGCATCCTTCAATGCAGGATTATCCACATAACCCACAAGGGTGGGGCCTTCATGTTTCTGTAGAAAGATATTCCACCAATTAATTATCCGCTGCTTATCATACCAATTATCATAAACCGTGTCAAGGATGCTTTCACCGCTTCGGTCTCTGAATCGTTCATTATAAGTATAAACAAGACATTTCTCGGCAGGAATCTCCACCACATCACCAGTGAGGGGTGTTTGTTTAATGGTTTCCAATTCACCTTCATCATTATACAGGAAACAATCCTCCAATGTATCAATATGAAGCGGGTCCAAACGCTTAATAATTAACTGGTCATCCTCATTGGTATCCCATATAATCTCTAATACACTATACCCGTACACAATGCCGGTGTAAATATCATTCAACACTTTACGTAATGGGTATTCCATGTTGTAGAGCATTTTACGGATAAAATCAGCCACAGCCACATCCTCTTCCTCATCACTAGCCGGTGTTACTTGTAAAGACCGGGTTAATAGGAATTGTCTTATAAGTTCAAAACCAGATTTGACTTGTGGATCTCGGAGCATCTCATCATAATCCCGTACCTTTAACTCATCCGGGTTGTAGGGCTTGTTAAACTCATAATTACTATTAATATTTGGTTTATGGTAGGTTCTGGTCATCTCACGGGGGCTTAGCGCTGCGGCGAGACGGTATCTTAGTTTTTGGATGGGGTTCATGGTTTATTGTCTCCGTGTGTAAATGTAGGTTATATTTATCTTTTTCTTGCGTAGGTATTCCCGGAATTGCACCGGTCTGAACTTGTCTTCTACACTTTCAAGGTAGGCTGCAAGGTGTGTTTCGATGGCTTTCCTTGTAGCGGTGGTGTGTATTTGGAGGATTAGTTCCTCTACTGTTATTTCGAGGTGGTTGACGGTTTTAACACTTGTATTCATATTTTCCTTATCCTCCGACGGGGTTTAATATTGTTTCTATTATGTTGACTGTAATCATAACGCTGATCAGAACGGGTGAATGATGATGAACTAAATTGACTGGCAAGGGTTAATGCTAATTCGGTAGCGTCAAGCATATCATCATGCCGGCCATGTGGGAAATGGAGGTATTCATCCTTAAAGGATTCATAATGCTCATGGTTCTTTGGTAGGAATACTAATCCATTCTCAAACAATGTCGATACCTTTAATAGTCTGGTTACCTTATCACTAACACGTTTAACCGCCTTAACAGGTAACACATGCTCAGCAAGTACTTGTTGGGGTAATGCTCTTTGGTATGCTACATCTTCTATCCCTATAAGGTTAACATCATACTTTCTGCTTTCTTCTATGACTTGTTTTACTTGGCTGGGGAAGTCTATCCGTTCCTTGTACCAGTCAAGTATGTAAAAATGATTTAATTTTCTGTCTCGGCCTACTGTGCAGCATACGGTGTAGTCGCTGGTTTCTTTTTCACTTATAGCCACATCCCATCCTTGGTAGATTTCAAAACTTCCAATACTGGGTTTGTGTGTGTAGGTTTTTAACCAATCACGTTTAAGTAATCCCCCCTCGCTTGGCTGTGGGTGTTGTTGGTACATTGCACTGAACCAGTAGCTTCCTATTTGTTTTTTGATTCGTTTTAGTTCTTTTAATCCGAATCGTTCCGGCCATAATGCTTTTCCATTCGTGTTTATGGCGGGTAATTTTAGGATGGTCCAATCCTCATTCCCGTGTCGCAGTAGTTTACCGGCGAGGTCGTCCTCATGCCAACGCGTCATAATTAGGATAACTGCTCCATCTGGCTCTAATCGTGTATAAGCAGTACTGTTGTACCAGTCTAATGCTTTCTCCCGGTATGTGGGGCTGTTAGCTTGTTCTGCATTCTTAACCGGATCATCAATGATTAATATATCTGCTCCTTTACCAGTGATTGGTCCACCTACACCGGCGGTGACCATTCCTCCTTGGTGGTCTTGTATATCCCACCGGTTACGAGCCGCAGATGCATCATCCACTCGTACATTGAAGGTTTCATGGTGACTGGTTAATATATCCCGTGCATGTTTACCCCATGTTGCTGCGAAATCAGCCTCATAACTGGATAGGATAACACGGTGGTCGGGGTGTGTTCCAAGGTACCATGCAGGGAAGTATTTACTTATAAGCTCACTTTTACCGTGCCTTGGTGGCATAAACACCATTAAACGTGTGATGTTTCGGTCAGCAAGGTCTATAAGATGATTATTAAGTAATCGTAAATGTTCAGGGTACTGGTAACGTCCATTACTATCCACTATTGCTAAGTTAGCGGGGCTTATCAGTGCTCTTTGAGAGGGTTGCTGCAATGTCTGCCAAAGCTTTTCGACTGTCACTCGGGATTTCATTCACATCAACCGTATTATGTCCTGTCTCTTTAACATGCTCCGTTTCCTCACCCATAGCCAGTCGGGCCATGCGGTGGAAGTTGGTAGCGGTGTTGGATAACTTCAAAGCATCCGGATTATCTGGTTTTCCTTCTAATCTTTCCTTGACAAGGTCTAAACCAATCTGTGCAATCTCTAATGCTTTATTATCAATACTGGCCGATTCCTCAACCATTATCTCAGTACGCTTTTCTTGCACCTTTTCTTGCAATTTCTTTCCGTAGAGTTTCCTTTCAGTCTTCCAATTTTCCCGGCTACTTCTTTTGGTGATTGTGCTGTATGTGCAGCCGTGGCGTTCGCATAGTTCTTCAAGGGTGGGGTAGATGTGTTCTCCGTTTTCCTCGTATCCTTGTATATACTCCCTTTTTATGAGGGGCCATTCATAGCGTGCCATTTTTGATCACTTTGTTTAGGTTTTCTGCGGGGTAGTATTCCCTGGATACTTGTTGTGGTTGTAATTCTTCACAGGAGGGGCATTTCATCTGTTCCGGGTGGGTGTGGCATGT
>LDZT01005163.1_pt1 | contig 14456 bp, 13 predicted proteins | sample 615521 | NCBI WGS metagenome assembly LDZT01 (sample SAMN03408292, study PRJNA278302) | terrestrial metagenome | isolation source: oil reservoir sample SB1 | place: USA: Alaska, North Slope, Schrader Bluff formation | collected 2011-09
ACGCATGCCCTACCTGCGGAAGCTGCGCGGGCATGTTCACCGCCAACTTACGCATGCCCTACCTGCGGAAGCTGCGCGGGCATGTTCACCGCCAACTCCATGAACTGCCTCACCGAGGCGATCGGCATGGGTCTGCCGGGCAACGGCACCGTGCCGGCCGTTTACTCCGAGCGTATCCGTTTGGCCAAGCGCGCCGGCATGCAGGTGATGACGATGTTCGAACGCGGCATCACCGCACGGCAGATCATGACGCCCGCCGCCATCGCCAACGCGATGACGCTCGACATGGCGTTTGGCGGGTCGTCCAACACGGTCCTCCATCTCACCGCCATAGCCGCCGAGGCAGGCGCGCCGATCACGCTCGACGACTGGCAGGCGGTCTCGGAGCGCACCCCCAACCTCGTGCGCGTCTCGCCGGCGGGCGCGATACACATCGAGGACCTGTACTTCGCCGGCGGCATTCCCGCGATCATGGCGGAGCTTGCCAAGGGCGGCCTGATCGACACGGCGGCGCGTACGGTCACCGGACAGACCGTGGGCGAGAATCTCGCGGCGGTACAAGGCGCCGACGGCACCGTGATCCGTCCGCTCGATGATCCGTACGCGCCCTTCGGCGGCCTGCGCGTGATGAAGGGCGACCTTGCCCCGGCGGGCGCCGTGGTGAAGCAGTCGGCGGTTGCGCCGGAGATGCGCCAGCACAGCGGTCCGGCGCGGGTGTTCGAGTCGGAAGAGGCGGCTAGCGAGGCGATACTCGGCGGTCGCATCGAGGTGGGTGACGTGATCGTCATCCGCTACGAGGGTCCCAAAGGCGGCCCGGGGATGCGCGAGATGCTCTCGCCCACAGCCTCCGTCAAGGGGATGGGACTCGCCACGAGCGTTGCGCTCATCACCGACGGCCGCTTCAGCGGCGCCACTTCGGGTGCGTCCATCGGCCATGTGAGCCCGGAGGCGGCCGCCGGCGGCCCGATCGCGCTCGTGCGCGAGGGCGACACCATCTCCATCGACATCGACACCGGTTCGCTCACGCTCGAGGTGCCGGGATCCGAGCTCGAGGCCCGGCGTGCAGCGTGGAGGGCCCCGGAGCCGAAGGTCGCGCGGGGCTACCTCGCCCGCTACGCACGTTTCGTCACGGGTGCCGAACGAGGGGCGGTGTTGGAATGAGATTAACCGGCGCAGAAGCCATCGTGAAGTCGCTTCAGGCCGAGGGCGTCGAGGTGGTCTTCGGCTACCCGGGTGGCGTGGTGCTTCCGCTCTTCGACGCTCTATACGAGGCCGAGGGCCTTCGCGTGGTGCTTACGAGGCACGAGCAGGGAGCAGCGCATGCGGCCGATGCGTACGCCCGAGTGACGGGCAAGCCCGGCGTGGTGATCGTCACGAGCGGTCCCGGCGCGGCAAACACGGTCACGGGCATCGCCAACGCGTACATGGACTCGGTGCCGATGGTGGTGATCACCGGTCAGGTAGCCACGCACGTGCTCGGCACCGACGCGTTCCAGGAGACGGACATCACGGGGATCACCATCCCCATCACCAAGCACAACTACCTGGCCGACGACGCGGAGGACATCCCTCAGATCATGGCCGAGGCGTTCCACATCGCCTCCACCGGCCGCCCGGGCCCCGTGCTCATCGACCTGCCTGTGGACGTGTCACGCGGCGAGTTGGACTTCAAGTATCCCGAGCGGCTGAGCCTGCCCGGCTACAAGCCCACCGTGAAGGGTCACGCCAAGCAGGTCCACCAGGCTGCAGCGCTGATCGCCAAGGCGCGCAAGCCGCTGTTGTACGTGGGCGGAGGCGTGCTCGCGAGTGATGCGGCCAGGGAGCTCAAGGAGCTCGCCGAACTCATGCAGCTGCCGGTGGTCACCACGCTCATGGGCAAGGGCGCCTTCCCTGAAGACCATCACCTCTTCGTGGGGATGCCGGGCATGCATGGCGGCAAGTTCACCAACTACGCGATCACCGAGACGGACCTGCTTCTCGCGGTGGGCGTGCGCTTCGACGACCGTGTGACGGGCAAGCTCGCTACCTTCGCCACCAAAGCGAAGATCGTCCACGTGGATATCGACCCGGCCGAGATCGGCAAGAACCGCTCGGTGGACGTGCCGATCGTGGGTGACGCCCGAACGGTCATCTCGGGTATGACGGCGGAGCTTCGCAAGATGGGCGCCGAGCCCCGCACAGACGCATGGATGCGCGTGATCGACGACTGGCGCGCGCGCTATCCGTTCCACTACCACACGAGCGATTCGGCCATCATGCCGCAGCATGTGGTGGAGCGTGTCCGTGAGCTTACCAAGGGCAAGCCCACGGTGTTCACCACGGAGGTGGGCCAGAACCAGATGTGGGCGTGCCAGTACCTCCGCATCACCGAGCCGCGTACGTGGGTCTCTTCCGGCGGCCTCGGCACGATGGGATTCGGACTGCCTGCGGCGATCGGCGCGCAGCTCGGCCGGCCGGAGCATATGGTCATCGACATCGCCGGCGACGGTTCGATCCAGATGAACTCGCAGGAGCTTGCCACGGCGGCCATCAACAAGCTGCCCGTCAAGGTGGTCATCCTCAACAACGGGTACCTCGGCATGGTGCGCCAGTGGCAGGAGCTCTTCTACGACAGGCGCTACTCCAGCTCGACGCTGCCGCAGGACTGCCCCGACTTCGTGAAGCTCGCCGAGGCGTACGGTTGCTTCGGCATCCGGGCCACCACGCCCGCCGAGCTTGACGATGCTCTCGTGGCGGCGTTCGCCTACGACGGCCCTGCGATCGTGGACGTACGGGTGGAGCGCGAGGAGAACGTGTTCCCGATGGTGGCGCCCGGCGGCTCGATCGACGAGATGCTCGGGGGCATCCCGGGCGGCCCCGTATCGGACATGCTCGATGAGGAGCTCTTCGAGGAGGTGTGGGAGTAGATGAAGCACACACTGTCTGTCCTCGTTGAGAACAAGCCGGGTGTCCTCACCCGCGTGGCGTCGCTCTTCGCCCGGCGGGGTTTCAACATCGATTCACTCGCCGTCGGTACCACCGAGGATCCCACGATCTCGCGCATGACGATCGTGGTGAACGCCGAGGAGACCGCGCTCGAGCAGATCACGAAGCAGTTGTACAAGCTCATCAACGTCCTCAAGGTCCAGGACCTCGACCCGGGGGACATGATCGATCGCGAGCTCGTGCTCTACAAGGTGAGCGCGCTGCCGGAACGGCGGCACGAGATCATCGAGATCGCCAACGTGTTCCGCGCCAAGATCGTGGACGTGGGACGCGCCAGCCTCACCATCGAGGCCACGGGGACGGGCGACAAGCTCGCGGCGATGGAGGATCTGCTGAAGGCGTACGGCATCAAGGAGTTGGCCCGGACCGGCAAGATCGCGCTGGCGCGCGGTAGCCGCGACGCATAGGAGGAGACACGATGGCAACGGTGTACTACGAACAGGACTGCGACCTCTCGCTCGTGCGCGAGCGTAAGATCGCCGTCATCGGTTATGGCTCGCAGGGACATGCGCACGCGCTCAACCTGCACGACAGCGGCTGCGACGTCCGCGTGGGGCTTCGCGCCGGGTCCAAGAGCTGGGACACGGCCAGGGAGGCCGGCCTCAAGGTCGCCACGCCTCGCGATGCGGCGGCCGAGGCGGACATCGTGATGATGCTCACCCCCGACGAGACCACAGCGCACATCTACTACTCGGAGACCCACGAGTCGATGACCGAGGGCAAGGTGCTCGCGTTCGCCCACGGATTCAACGTCCACTTCCAGCAGATCGAGCCACCGGCGGGCGTGGACGTCATCATGATCGCCCCCAAGGGCCCCGGCCACATGGTGCGCCGCACCTTCGTGGAGGGCTCGGGCGTGCCGTGCCTGATCGCCGTGGCGCAGGATGCCAGCGGCAAGGCCAGGGACATCGCGCTCGCGTGGGCAGCAGGCATCGGCGGCGCGCGCGCAGCCGTGATCGAGACCACCTTCGCCGAGGAGACCGAGACCGACCTCTTCGGGGAGCAGGCAGTGCTCTGCGGTGGCCTCACGCACCTCGTGCAAGCGGGCTTCGAGACGCTCGTCGAGGCCGGCTACCAGCCGGAGATCGCGTACTTCGAGTGCATGCACGAGGTGAAGCTCATCGTCGACCTCATGTACGAGGGCGGCATGGCCAAGATGCGCGACTCGATCTCGAATACCGCCGAGTACGGCGACTACGTCACCGGTCCGCGCATCGTCACCGACGAGACGCGTGCCGCGATGGCCGAGGTGCTGTGGGACATCCAGAGCGGCAAGTTCGCGCGCGACTGGATCCTCGAGAACCGCGCGGGTCAGCCGAGCTTCAAGGCGATGCGCCGCATCCACGCCGAGCACTTCATCGAGGACGTGGGCGGAGAGATGCGCGGCATGTTCGCGTGGCTACGACAGGAATAGCCTTCGGCCATTCCTGCGCAGCCACGCACCGCGCATCGAGCGGACTCGCGCCGCTCATGCGTGGCCGTACGGTACCAAGCGCCGCCTGCCGGGGCGGCGATAGCGTCACCACGTCGTCCATGGGGGGCGACGACGATACCCCTGAGAAAGGAAGAGAGTCACGATGCAGAAGAAGTACCTGATGACGCCGGGCCCGACCCCGGTCCCTGCCGAGGTCCTGCTCACCCAGGCCGCGCCGATCATCCACCACCGCACGCCGGACTTCTCGGCCGCATTCAAGCAGGCGATCGAGGGCTTGAAATACGTGTTCCAGACCGAGAGCGACGTGCTGCTGTTCGCCTCTTCGGGCACGGGTGTGATGGAAGCGGCCATCGCCAACTCGTTCTGCGCGGGCGACAGTGTCATCGTGTGCCGCAACGGCAAGTTCGGTGATCGTCAGAAGCAGATCGCCGAGGTGTACGGACTCAACGTGATCGATCTCGCGTACGAGTGGACCAGCGTGGTCGACCCTGCCGACGTGGCCACAGCCCTCGCCGAGAACCCCGGTGTGCGCGGGGTCATCGTCACGCAGAGCGAGACGTCTTCGGGCGTGCTCAACGACGTCAAGGCGATCGGCGCCATCGTTCGCGAGCACCCCGACACCATCCTCATCGTCGACAGCATCACCGGTATCGGCGCGGTGGACTGCAAGACCGACGAGTGGGGTCTGGACATCGTGATGACGGGCTCGCAGAAGGGGCTCATGCTCCCGCCGGGCCTCGCCGCGTGCACGGTCTCCGCGAATGCGTGGAAGGCCTACGAGCGCTCCACGCTGCCCAAGTACTACTTCGACTTCATGAAGTACAAGAAGAACATCGAGAAGGACACCACCCCGTTCACCCCGGCTGTTTCGCTCGTGCTCGGGCTCAACGTAGCGCTGAACATGATCCGCGAAGAGGGGATCGAGAACACGATCGCACGCCACAGCAGGCTGGCCGAGGCCACCCGCAAGGGCTGCGAGGCGCTGGGACTCGAACTGTTCGCTCCCGCCGAGGGTCGCGGCAGCGCGGTCACGCCGGTGTGGGTGCCGGAGGGCGTGGACGGTAAGAAGATCGTGAGCATCCTCAAGAACAAGTACGGCATCACGATCGCTGGCGGCCAGGACGACTACGCAGGTCGCATCTTCCGCGTGGGGCACCTGGGCTACTTCGGCGAGTTCGACATCATCACCACGCTCGCCGGTCTTGAGATGACGCTCGCGGAGCTGGGCTACGAGTTCGAGCGCGGCGAGGGCATCAAGGCCGCCGAAGCCGTCTTCATGGGGGAGTAGACAGATGAAAGTACTGGTTGCAGACAAGATCTCGGATAGCGGTATAGAGAAGCTGATTGCCGGGGGGTACGAGGTCGACGTGAAGACGGGCCTCGCCGAGGACGAACTCGTGGCGATCATCCCCGGGTACGACGCCATGATCGTGCGCTCGGCCACCAAGGCCACGCGTCCGATCATCGAGGCAGGCGAGCGGTTGAAGATCATCGGCCGCGCGGGTGTCGGTATCGACAACGTGGACGTGGCCGCGGCCACGGAGCGAGGCGTGATCGTGTGCAACGCACCCACGTCGAACATCGTCTCCGCCGCCGAGCAGACCATCACGCTCATGCTCGCCACCGCGCGCAACACCGCGCAGGCCAACGCCAGCATGAAGCAGGGCAAGTGGGAGCGCTCCAAGTTCACCGGTACCGAGGTGTACGAGAAGACGCTCGCCATCGTGGGCCTGGGCCGCATCGGCACGCTGGTGGCCGAGCGGGCGCGGGGTCTGGGCATGAAGCTCATCGGCTACGACCCGTACACGAGCGAGGAGCGCGCTGCGGCGCTTGGCGTGACGCTCTATGAGACGATCGACGAGCTCCTGCCGTTGGCCGACTTCCTCACGGTGCACCTTCCCAAGACGAAGGAGACCATCGGCATGTTCGGCGCCGAGCAGTTCGCCAGGATGAAGGACGGCGTACGGCTCGTGAACACAGCTCGCGGCGGCATCTACCAGATGGACGCGCTCGTGGACGCGCTCAAGAGCGGCAAGGTGGCCTCGGCGGGTATCGACGTGTTCGAGACCGAGCCGTGCACGGAGTCGCCGCTGCACGAACTGGACAGCGTGGTGCTCACGCCGCACCTCGGCGCCTCAACGGAAGAGGCGCAGGACCGCGCCGGTGACCAGATCGCCGACCTGGTGGCCGCCGGCCTGTGCGGGGAGATGGTGGACACTGCCGTGAACATCGCGCCGGTGGCGCCCGAGGTGATGGAGGCCGTTGGGCCGTTCCTGTCGGTGGCCGAGGCTCTAGGGACCGGTATCGGGCAGATCGCCCGCGGTCCGGTGAGCGAGATCGAGGTTCACTTCATCGGGCATCTCGCCGAGCAGGACACGCGCATCCTCAAGACGGCCATGCTCAAGGGGCTGCTGAGCGTGGTGGGCCAGGACATGGTCAACTACGTCAACGCCAACCACTATGCCGAGCAGCGCGGCATCTCTGTCACCGAGAACAAGCGCGTGGAGAGCACCGACTACGTGAGCCTCATGGTCGTTGTGGCCAAGGCCGGCGGCCGCGAGTTCAAGCTCGGCGCAACGCTCATGGGCAAGAGGAACGAGCCGCGAGTGGTCGTGTTCAATGACTTCGCGATCGATATGGCGCCGTCGCACCATATGTTGTTCCTCGAGTACACCGACGTGCCCGGCGTTGTGGGCAAGGTGGGTACCGCGCTTGGCGAGAACGGCATCAACATCGCCTCGATGCAGGTGGGCCGCACGGGTGAGGGCGGCACGGCGCTCATGGGCATCAACGTGGACAGTGCGATCCCGGATGCGCTCATGGAGCGCATCAACGCCAAGGCCGAGGTGTCCGAGGCGTGGAGCGTAGAGCTGTAGGCGGGCAATAGGCAGAGTGTTGCCGAGAAGGGGCCCCGCGGGGCCCCTTCTGCGCTGTTCTCTCGGCCGGGAGATGTCTCTTGTTCGTGGTTCGCACGTTTGCGAACAAGGGCAGGCTACAGGGTCGCCCAGGGCAGGCTACAGGGTCGCCCAGGGCAGGCCACAGGGTCGTCCAGGGCAGGCTGCGGGGTCGCCCAGGGCAGGCTCCGGGGTCGCGCCCGAGGGTTCGGGGACGCCCGCTCACGCTTCGGGTGCCGGGCCGATCCCGTGCGTCACGGGTTCCGTTTTGTCGCGAATGCACGTGCGGTTGGACTTCGGACGGGTCTCGTTCACGCCCGCGTGAGAGCATCGGGGCTGACATGACGTCGAGCGGCACTGCATTCCCCGCAACGGATGTTCGCATTCGTGCGAAACGGTTGGAGATGGGTGCCAGAGCGGAGGCCGAAGGTGGAGCTGCCTCGTTCGTGGGCGGATGAGGTGCAGGAGAGACTCGATCGTGCACGCCAGCGTCAGTTCCCCGGGCCTCCTCGCGGCGCGCTCGATGCCGCGGCGCTTGAGAGTCTGCAGCGGGAGATGGCGAGACAGCTCTATCGCGCGCGACGAAAGGCGCGGCTGAGCCAAGAGCAGGTTGCAGCTTACATGGGCACGACCAAGAGCGTCGTATGCCGTCTCGAGACCCATTCCGCACACATGCCGTCCACCGCCACACTGCTGCGCTACGCTCGAGCGGTGGGCTGCACTGTCGAGGTCCGCCTCGTCCCATACGTTGAGCCGCCTCCACCCCCCGAGGTGGACATCCTTGACCTCGTCGACTGGGATGAGCTGAACCGCCGATAGCGTGCACGGAGTCGAGCGCGCGCGGAGTGGCCCCAGTGCTGCGGTCGTGCTGCTCATGCGCTATACTGCCGCACATGAACGCGACAGCTCACATGCTTCTGGGCCTATCCGGGCGACTTATCCAGCCGGCCGCCGTCTAGCAGACGGCGTGTGCCGGCGTACCCGCCCGTACCCGCGTTCGAACCCAAGGAGCATCCCGTGAGCACATCCGCTGACTTCGCCGCACCCGGCGCCTCTGTCGCACCCGGCACACCCACCGCCCCGGCTGACCGCGTCTTCATCTTCGATACCACGCTGCGCGACGGCGAGCAGTCGCCAGGCGCAAGCATGAACACCGCCGAGAAGCTCGAGATCGCCCGCCAGCTCGTCCGCCTCGGTGTCGACGTCATCGAGGCCGGTTTTCCGATCTCGTCCCCCGGCGACTTCGAGAGCGTACGCCGCATCGCCGCCGAGGTGGGCGACGCTGCTACCGTCTGCGCGCTCTCACGCGCCGTTCCGGCGGACATCGAGCGCGCCGCTGAGGCGCTGGAGGGCGCCAGGCGGCCGCGCATCCACACCGGCATCGGTGTCTCCGAGAGCCACCTGCGCGACAAGCTCAAGATCTCACGCGACGAGGCTCTCGAACGCGGCGTGGCAGCCGTGAAGCTGGCGCGCTCCTTCGTGGAGGACGTGGAGTTCTACGCTGAGGACGCCGGCCGCGCCGAGCCCGAGTTCCTCTACCGCATGATCGAGGCGGCCATCGCAGCAGGCGCCACGGTGGTGAACATCCCCGACACCACCGGCTATGCATACCCGGAGGTCTTCGGCGCGCTCATCGGCGGTTTGATGGAGAACGTGCGCGGCATCGAGGACGTGACCGTCTCGGTCCACTGTCACAACGACCTCGGCATGGCCACGGCCAATTCGCTCGCCGGTGTGAAGGCGGGCGCGCGGCAGATAGAGTGCACAATCAACGGCCTCGGCGAGCGCGCGGGCAACACCGCCATGGAAGAGGTCGTCATGGCGCTCAAGATGCGCCCCGACGTCTTCGGCGTGACCAGCGGCATCAACACCCGCGAGTTCGTGCGTGCGTCGCGCTTGGTCTCGAGCATCACTGGCATCCTCGTACAGCCCAACAAGGCGATCGTGGGCGCCAACGCGTTCGCGCACTCGAGCGGCATCCATCAGGACGGCGTGCTCAAGCAGCGCTCCACGTACGAGATCATCGATCCCGAAGAGGTGGGTGCGGGCGGCTCCAGCATCGTGCTCACCGCGCGGAGCGGCCGGGCGGCGCTCCGCCACCGGCTGGCGGAACTCGGCTATGTGATGGAAGACGACGAGTTCGAGCACATCCACCAGGCGTTCCTCGACCTTGCGGACAAGAAGAAGGAAGTCTACGACGAGGACCTCGAGGCGCTCGTGGGCGAGGCCGAGCGGATGATAGGCGAGGTCTACCATCTGGAGCAGGTGCACGTGAGCTGCGGCGAGCCCGGCATCCCCACGGCCACTGTGGAGCTCATCGACCGTGACGGCGAGAGCTTCATCGACTCGAGCCACGGCAACGGTCCGGTGGATGCGGTCTACAACGCCATCAACCGCATCGTGCGCGAGCCCAACGACCTCACCGAGTTCAGCGTGCAGTCCATCACGCGCGGCATCGATGCCGTGGGCGAGGTGACCATCCGCATCAAGAGCGAGGACGGCCGCACGTTCACCGGCCGCGGCGCGCATCCGGACATCGTGGTATCGAGCGCCAAGGCGTACGTGAACGCGCTCAACCGGCTGCTCGTGGCGGCAGAACGGCCTCAGCTGCCCGCCGAGGTGTAGGGCGCTTAGCGCAAGCCCTCCACGAGCTCGGCAAAGACGGCAGGTGAGATGGTACGCGGTGTCGAGTCTCGGAGTCCGAGGAGATGCGCGTCGCCCGAGACGATCACCTGGGCGCGCCCGATGAGTGCGAGAGCGAGCAGGTAGTCGTCGTCAGGGTCAGGGGAGACGTGTTGGATGGTCTCGGGGTCAGGGACGGAGACGGTCACCCGCTCGAGCCAGAGAACGAAGGCGGCTGCGGTCTCGGCGTCCACGCGCTCGGCGATCCTGGGGCGCGCAAGCACGCCACGCAGTTCGGCGAGCAAGCGCGGGCAGGCGACGGCATCGAACAGCCCGTCGCCAAGGGCGCGCATCAGTCGCGCCGGGGTGCCACTACGCGAGAGCAGCGCGGCAACGTAGACGTTGGTGTCGAGGACGGCTCGGATCACGAGGAGCCGGAGCGGAAGCGATGTACCTCTTCGACTGCCAGGCGCAGCGCCTCGTCCTCGGGCATGTCGGCGGCACTCCATGCGCGGTCGAGGACCTCCATGCCGAGGTACGCCCGGAGCGCCTCCTCGACCACCTCGTAGTCCTTCTTGCCGGTGCGGGCGGCCATCACTTTGGCGCCGCGCAGGACGTCTTCGTCGAGATACACGGTGGTCTTGGTCTTGGGCATGATGCCACTATGACGGAAAAAGGGAAAAACGGCAAGACCGCATAGCGTGCGAACGGCCCTGCTGCGGTAGTGGCGGTGACGGGCGCCACGGCTCCTTGGATGGACCTGTGGCCTCGCCTCGTCCCATCGCGTAGAATGCACGAACCACACTCGGCACGAAGGAGCGCCCAATGCCGCGACCGATGACCATCACCGAGAAGATCCTCGCCGCTCACGCGGGGCTCGACGAGGTCGTGCCCGGCCAGCTCATCGAATGCGACCTCGATATCGTGCTCGCCAACGACGTCACGGCGCCCATCGCCATCCGTGAGTTCTCGAAGATCGGCGTGGAGCGCGTGTGGGATCCCGCCAAGGTCGCGCTCGTACCCGACCACTACACGCCCAACAAGGACATCAAGAGCGCCGAGCAGGCCAAGATTGTGCGCGAGTTCGCTCGCGCGCAGGGCATCACCCACTACTACGAGATCGGCTGCATGGGCGTGGAGCACGCGCTCCTGCCCGAGCAGGGCGTGGTGGGCGCTGGCGACGTGATCATCGGCGCCGACAGCCACACCTGCACGTACGGCGCGCTCGGGGCGTTCGCCACCGGCGTGGGCTCCACCGACGCCGGTGTGGGGATGGCCACGGGCCGCGCCTGGTTCAAGGTGCCCGAGAGCCTCAAGTTCAACGTCACCGGTGATCTCAGGCCCGGCGTGGGCGCGAAGGACCTCATCCTGCACATCATCGGCATGATCGGCGTGGACGGCGCGCTCTACCAGTCGATGGAGTTCACGGGCGAGACGATCGCCTCTCTCGGCATGTCGGCCCGCATGACCATCTGCAACATGGCGATCGAGGCCGGCGGCAAGAACGGCGTCATCGCTGTGGACGACGTCACGCGCGAGTACATGGACGGCCGCACCGAGCGCCCGTGGACCGAGTACCATTCGGATCCAGACGCCGCATACGCGCGCGTCTACGAGATCGACGCAGCAGACGTGGTCCCCACGGTCGCCTTCCCGCATCTGCCGAGCAATACGCGGCCGGTCTCCGAGGCGCGCGACGTGAGGATCGACCAGGTCGTGATCGGCTCGTGCACCAACGGCAGGTACGAGGACATGGCCGAGGCGGCCGAGGTGATCAAGGGGCATACGGTGCACCCGGATGTGCGCATGATCGTGATCCCGGCCACCCAGCAGGTGTACCGCGAGATGATGCACACCGGGCTCACCGACATCTTCCTCGATGCCGGTGCCGCTGTGAGCACGCCTACATGCGGACCGTGTCTGGGTGGGCACATGGGCATCCTGGCGGCGGGGGAGCGCGCGGTGGCCACCACCAACCGCAACTTCGTGGGCCGTATGGGCGATCCCACGAGCGAGGTCTACCTCACCGGCCCGGCTGTTGCGGCGGCAAGTGCGGTGCTCGGACATATCGGTTTGCCGGAGGACATCGGGTAACGGTTGCCGCTGGAGGCTTTGTTCGCATTGAACGAGGCCGTGGCTTGCGGCATACTGCGACAGGCCCCTCGCGGGCAGGGGGATCCACGCAAAGGAGTTCATGTGGCACGTACGCCTAGGGGGAACAGCGTCGACAGGGAGCGGGAATCGCTCTTCTGGCTGCAGTTCGGCGTGCTTGCGCTCGTCATCCTCATCCTGGTAGCCGTCCTGTGGGCGCTGATCACCGTGTCATCGCTCGAATCGGGCGCCCCTCGCACCGCCATCGAGCGCAACATCCGCGTTCTCGAGAGCACTGTTGCCCAGGACCCCGAGAACGCATCGGCATGGGCGCAGTTGATTCGCGCGCAGACCGCTTCGGGAGACACCGGGGGAGCGGCCAGGACGGTGGAGCGCGCCGACGAGACGCTGGGCACACGCCGCGGCCCGGTCGGCATCGAGGCCGCCCGCATCACGTTCGTTGAAGGCGACTACGCCGCAGCGCTCGAGGAGATAGACGCGGCCCTGAAGATCGTCGCCGAGGAGACCGAGGCGGAGAAGAAGAGCCTTGCCGAGCGGGGCATCGCGATGGACCCCGACTACACGAACGAGATAGCCGCCCGTGTCCTCAAAGGCGAGATCCTCACCGAGATGGACGATGCCGAGGGCGCGATCGACGCATACACCGAGGCGCTCGAGTTCAGCGGCCGCATGGCCGACGTCCTGCTCGCGCGCGGTCTGCTCTACGAGGAGATCGGGCGCATCGATGAGGCGCGTGCCGATTACAACGCGGCGCTCACCTATGTTCCCGACTATGCTCCGGTGCTCGAGGCGCTGGATAGGATCGGAGGCTGACCGGCAGATGGCCAGGCATGCAAAGAGGCGGTCACCGGTTCACGTGTCCGAGGCTGCGTCGGCAGAGCCCCGCGTGAGAGACGCAGCATCGGCGCGCTACGCGCGGATGCGTCTTGCGCTCATCGCGCTGCTGGTGATCCTGGCCGGATTGCTCGTCGCGATCCTGGTCTTCGTAGGCAATCTCATAACACCCGATGAACCCTCGGCCGAGACGGTGGAGCGTTCCGGCGGGCTCACGTGGGTGCGCTCGATCTACGGCGCGAGCGCAAGCGCGGAGGATCAGCTTCGGAGTCCGGCGCACACCGCCATCGATCCCGACGGCACCATCTGGGTGACCGACTCGGTGATGAACCGCGTCTTGGGCTTCAACCCTGACGGCTCCTTCCACGGTGAGTTGATCGCCGGCAGCCCCGAGGGCGGCGAGGGCGTGTCGATGCTGCAAGGACCTGCGGGCATCGCTGCAAGCGAGGACGGCGAGATCTACGTCGCCTCCAACAGCACGGATCTCGTGATCGTGTTCGATGGCGACGGCGAGGTGGACCGCGCGTTCGAGGTGCCCTCACCCATACAGATCGCCGTACGGGACGATCGTGTCTTCGTCACGTCGGCCGAAGGTCTGTTCCTCTTCACGCCTGAAGGTGAGGAGATCGCCCGGTGGTCGTCGCGTGGCATCGCCCTCGACCAGGTGGACATGCCCAATGGCGCGGTGATAGCCGAGGATGGCACGCTGTACATCACGGATACGCACAATGCACAGGTGAAAGCGTTCTCTCCTGACGGCGAGCTTGAATGGGCGGTGCCGGAGACCTCCGCCAGGGCGGCGGCGCTGGAAGGCGACGGGACTCCGCCGACGATGGGCGATGCCCAGGCATCGGCCGGGGCAACGGCAACGGGGGAGAGCACCGGCACGGCGGGGGTCGATCTCGCTTCCACGCTGCAGCTGCCGGTGGGGATGACGATGGACGGCGCGGGACGGTTGGTGTTCGCGGATGCGTTCGCCTTCGCCGTCTACGTTGTGGACACCGACGAGCAGAGCATCGTTGCCAGGTACGGCGACCAGGGTCAGACCGACGGGCTCTTCAACTATCCCACGGGCATCGCATACGATGCCGATCGCGACTGGTTCGCCGTTGCGGACACCGCCAACGGGCGCGTGCAGATCGTGCGTATACCTGATTCGGGCGGGTCGCCGCTCGCGGCTGTGCGGAGCGTGAGCGTGCCCTGGATCGTGTGCGCTGTGCCGCTGGTGGTCCTGGCGCTGGCCGGAGTTGTGGCGGCATCCCGCCGTCGCAGGACTTCGGTGCCGGAGGAGGGTTCGGTCACAGAAGGCTGATGCGCGGCAGGTTTGTTCATCTTTCACGTTGATTCTGCCGATACTCAATGGTAGATTCAGGGCGTGCCGTGGAGAGTCACGCACGGCATGCTCAATGGGGGAAGACCGTCGGCCCTTGTGCCGACTGTGCTTGAGCTTAGGCAAGGCGGGAGGTGATTCTTACGATGCCAAAGAGTAATTCAACTTTCACGAGGGGAACTTCGATGAAGAAGACTGCTTTTGTTCTATTCCTGGCGGCGATCATGGTGTTCGCGTTCGCCGC
>LDZT01012782.1_pt1 | contig 14454 bp, 15 predicted proteins | sample 615521 | NCBI WGS metagenome assembly LDZT01 (sample SAMN03408292, study PRJNA278302) | terrestrial metagenome | isolation source: oil reservoir sample SB1 | place: USA: Alaska, North Slope, Schrader Bluff formation | collected 2011-09
AATCATCCCACCACGTAAGGGAGATAAATGGGATATTTATGAATTCTCTCTACAAAACGGCACATTTGTTGGGGAACACCTCTTTTTTGAAAACGCGGACTTCAATGTCAATTTGGAATTCACGGATCGCCGTGAAAACATGAAGGTAGCTGCCGGGGTGCTCCCTCAGGAAGAAGATGGTATTCTTCATTATCAAATGAAATTAGGACGAACATTTGTACTTTCAATCAGTGATGTTTATGTCGTTGCCGAGCGAGAAGTTTCAGGAATAAAAGTCCTCATTTATACCTACCCTGAGGAAGCATCTGCAGGCGAAGCGGCTGCAGATCTTGCTGCAGACGCCATTCAGTTATTTAGTGGTTATTATGGTCCAATCTTGCGTGACTTAGTCAGCATTGTTATAGATGATTTTGATCATAATATGGAATTCGACGGGTTAATCTTCATCAGTCGCGGCATGTTCATGTTCTATGACGGCACGCCCAAAAACAACCTGACCATGATTACCCCACACGAGGTTTCGCACCAATGGTTTTACAGCCTCATTGGGAACAACCAGGCCATGGAACCCTGGCTGGATGAGTCAATCGCCACCTATTCAGAAGCGCTGTTTTACGAACATTATTATCCTGAACTCGTTTCCTGGTGGTGGGCGAACCGCGTGGATGGACACCAACCCTCAGGATACATCGATAATACAATTTACCTTGAAGCAGGTTACGAGGCTTATCGCAACAGCGTTTACCTAAACGGTGCTCATTTTATGCAAGACTTGCGAGACGCTATCGGTGATCAAGCTTTTTTCGACTTCATAAATGCTTATGCGCAAGAATACCGTTATCAGATCGCCAGCAGTGAAGATTTTTTCTCAACGCTTTCACGTCACACAAGTGAAGATCTGACGAATTTACTTGAAGAATATTTCGCGAATCCACCCACCATGCCAGAACATAGCAGCGAACAAAACAATTAGTGCTTAAGTCAATAATGCATTTTGCAGACCATCCGAAAATAACGATAGAAATGTTATAAAAATTTTCTATGACCTCCATAAAATAAGGCTTGCTTGCTCAATTAACTGCTTGACTTTAACGCTTTCAATGGTTATGATGCCTTTGGTGAAAAAATGGCTGATAAAGATGATTTAACCAATACTAATCCAGAAGAAGAACCTGTTAAAGAACAGGTTCGTGATTCTGATCCAGAAAAAACCGAGACCACACCAAAAGTGGGGATTTTAAATAATCCCAAGCTGTTAAGAATCGGTGTCTACTTTGTTACATTCCTGGTAATTATATTGATTGCCTGGGGTGTCGGCTCAATGATTGTCAACAATACATCCGCCTCACCCGCGCCAACTGCAACTGCAACCGAAAAAATCGTGTCGATTCCGAGCAATCTTTCGACACCAAATTTTACAACGGTGGGAAAGCAAGCTGGGCTCGTCCGATTGCCTGAAATCAATACAACGCAGCAAGCCGAAGTCGAGGCGCGAAACGAGGTCATCACTTATGATGTCCAGCAAGGAGATTCAATCTTCGGTATTGCCGACAAGTTTGGACTGAAACCAGAAACGGTATTGTGGGCAAACCGCTATATTCTCGGGGACACACCCGACGGATTGGGTATTGGGGTTACACTATACATCCTCCCGGAAGATGGTGTTTATCACCGCTGGGAAGAAGGTGAAGGATTAAACGGCGTTGCTTCATTTTACGGCGTCGATCCCGATGTGATCGTCAACTACCCTTTGAACAACCTCACCCCTGAAGAAGTGGGTGATTATGCCAACCCCAACATTGAACCCGGCACGATGCTGGTGGTTCCAGGTGGTACCAGACCCACCGTTTCTTGGATTATTGCACGGGACAACCCGGCATCTGGCAGTACATACCTTGGCCCTGGTGCATGCAGCGGTATCATTTACGGCGATGTTGGCACAGGCAGCTTCACCTTCCCCACCACAGCGACCTGGCTTTCTGGTTATGATTGGAACCCGCCGGTTCACAACGGCCTCGATTTTGATGGTGACTTCGGCAGCCCAATTTACGCTGCTGACTCCGGTGTGATTGTCTATTCCGGTTGGTCAGACCGGGGCTATGGTTACCTGATCGTTGTTGACCACGATGGCGGTTGGCAAACATTTTATGCCCACCTGATGGAAGGTACTTTATTGCCCTGCGGCGTAAGTGTTCAAAAAGGGCAGTTGATCGCTTCCATGGACAGCACCGGCAATTCGACCGGACCCCATCTTCACTTCGAGATGCGCCTGAACGGCAGCGCGGTCAACCCCTGGGTGTACTTAAATTAAGCAAAAATTCACGAAGAATAATATCGCATACATAAGACGACGGCATCTTTGACCGTCGTCTTTATTTTTATAATAATCTCTTTTATTCTAATCTTATTTGTAATAGCCTTTGTTGATGAGTATCACAGGTCAATCAGGCAGGGTTCAGAGTCGCGGGCTTCCACCGTGATGAATAGAATCAGATAAATGTCAGCTGGCCGATTCGGCTTATTGATTTTATCAAGTAGGTGTTCAATCACCCGTTTCCCACCTTGATTTGATTGTCAATCACTGAAAAAGGAAGGATCCGGAGATTCAGTCTGCATCTCCTCCATTAATACGGGCTCTGCAGCAGCGACCAAGTTACAGAGACGCTCCATGCTGCTGGTGATCAATGGTGGACGCGGTTCCTCCATAGCATCAATGGTTTGTGATATCGTTGCTAACCGTTCTTTTAGATCTGAAAGATCGGTCGCGCCACCTTCTGAGACTCGATGGATGACCAGGCGGTTCCACAAGATTAAGCAGATAGCAGTTATTGGTGGTGCAACGATGATCCCAAGGATCCCAAATGCGTCTGCCAGGGCAATCATTAAGATCACGTTCAGAATCGGGCTATCCCATCGACGATTGAAGAGCTTCGGTTTAATCCAAATCTGGATCACAATCAAAACAATAATAGTATAAATTCCTGTAATAATACTGATCTCTACACTTGTTATTAGACCAATAATTATTATCGGAATGATGGCCAGGACCCCACCAACAAAAGGTACCAGGCTGGCTAATGCCCCAATCAAACCGAGAAGGTTGGGCGAAGGTGACCCGATAATCCAGTATCCAACGCCTAAACAGAACCCAACTAAAAGACTGAATAAGCCCTGGCCACGGATATATGCACCAATTTCAAATTCAACCGTCTGCCAGATATCTCTCGCACGTTTGCGCCGGTCAGATGGTAATAATGACAGCCAGAGTCGCTCGAAATGTGTGTGACTGGTACTCCAATAGACACTCAAAATGAGAATGACGGCGCCCGCAGTCACCATGCCACCTATATTTTGGGCAATGCCCAAAAGTGCTGGCAAAACCAGCACCCCATCGGGTCCAATGATGCTTTGAAAAAGGACGCTGGGCGATGGCAGCCATAATAATATCGTTTTCCTGAAGGAGACACTCATCCATTCTGGCAGCCGCCAATTATCTCGCACTGATGCATTTTGAGCTAAATTGGACAATTCTGCTGCCGAGGTTCGGACTACTAAAAAGACCACAAATAATAAACCAAACACCACGAGGATGTATGTAAAAATCCAAAGGATTTTCGCAAACAATTTTTTCCCAACCAAACGTATAAACAAGGGTTTTATTGAAGCCGCGAGCATTAATGAGATCAATCCATAGGCAACAACAGTCCGAAAATGCCACAGCACCAACAAAGCCAGAATTGTGGTCAAAACGCCAACGCCGATTCTTACAAGTTTCTTAATCATGTTCTTCTTCAAGTGGCATTTTTGCTAATAATTTGGCTAAATCTGTGGATACAGATTCGATTTCATCCATGACAGAATCTATTTGTTTCTCTGAAATGTCCGGCCCCCCCTTTTTAATGCGGGCTTGTTTTTGCAAATCGCCAACCAGGTCCTTTACTTCATAGAGAAGTCGGCTGGAATGATCGCGACCAGAAATGTTTTCTGACTCAGGTATTGATGGATGGAAGATATACCGGTTTAAAAAAAGTTGAATAATTGCCGCAATGGGTATCGCCATGAGCGCACCTGCAATGCCGAAGAACGAACCAAATGCAAAAATTGACAGCAGGGACACAAAAGGATTGACACCGACAGCTTTGCTCATAATGCGTGGTACTAATAAATTGTTCTCAAGAAATTGGATAACGATGGTCGTACCTACCACCCAAATTAATTTTGTGGGCGATATGGATAAGGCGATGATTCCTGCTGGAATAGCCCCAAGAACAGGTCCAATCATCGGCACGGCTTCAAGAATCCCAGCGATGAGCGCCAGGACTAAAGCATTTGGCAGGCCAATCAGTAAATAAGCAATCAGTGCAAGAACACCAACCGCGAGGCTAAGGACACCTTTCCCAAGTAAGAAGTAACCGATTTTTAACTCCATTGATGCGATCAATTCAGATATGTCAAGGCGAAGAGGTTTCGGCACTAGAAATATTAATGATCGAATGGTTCGCGGGCCATCAAGGGCCCAATGAAAGGCTAAAACCAAAACAACGATGGTAATAAAAATACCTTTTGAAACAGAAGTCATGTATAACAATGCTTGTTCACCAGGAGCTATCATCTCCGGATCCGTTGGTTGCACTTGTGAAATACTCGGAACTTCACGGGGTAGGATCTCGCTGATGGATGAGATAAAAAGATTGGGAGAGTCTTCCATCCAGGTACGTATGTTCAAATAATACTCTGGGATACTATCAATGATCATAGACCCCTGTTCTGAAACTAAAGGAAAGAGCAATAAGATAAAGCCAAATGCCAGGATAAGAAAAACTGCAAAGACGAGGACCACGCCTGCGATTTTTGGTAATTTATGAAGGTACAGCCAGTTTACAATGGGTCTGACGACGGTGCCCAGTATGATCGCGACAAACACAATAAAAAAAACCGCGTAAAACCGGTAAATGAGCCAAAAACATAGCGCTACACCCACAAGAACCAGGGTAGCCTCCACCACCCGGCGGAACGTCCATTGATCAAGTTGTGATGATGAATTTTCCTCCATTTTCATCCTCGGCGTTTGAAACACATATTAACCAAAACAAATAAATGAAGAGACCAGATTCGAGAATTTGAAGATATGACAAATATTAATTGAAGAAATTTTATACGTGATGTGACTCTGCGGTTTATCGATAGATCTTCAACATAAAATTTGGCAGTTGTTCAAGCTTTTTAAGACTGAGATATTTCCTTGACGACATCCGCCGTCTTCTCAGGTTTGTTCTGGCGCGTTGCGATGTCAGCCTGGGAGATTATCCCTAAAATCACGTTGGACTTATCAACGATGGTAATGCGCCGCAATTGATGCTCTGACATCAAGTCCATGGCTTTTTGCAAAGGATCGTCTGCCCGGCAGCTCACCACTTTACGCGTCATTACACTTTCAACTTGTGTTGAGCCGGCATCACGCCCTTCAGCAATTACTTTTAATGCCAAATCTCTATCAGTAATTATGCCGACCAATTTACGTGTCTCTTCGCTTTCAATGACAGGTATTGGACCAACGTTCTCGCGTTTCATGAGTTCGGCTGCTCTTTTCACACTATCAGTTGGCAAGCAGCAAACGGGGTTGGAGGTCATCACTTCTTCACAGGTTTTCATTACTTTTCCTTTAATAATTATTTGCTTGTTTAGTAGAAAAATGGCTTGAAACAATTCATTCAATACGACTGGAAGTCTCAATATGTTTTTGATGTTCAGGCTCAACCGCGTATGAGCTGGCTGGACCCGCTCACCCGGCAACTCAGCCGGGCGGGCAGATTCTCCATTTTCTTTCTTCTAGATATAAAACCTGATTTTGCTTGATGATTTAACTGAACTTTCAATGAGGAGCTGAAGTTAAATCACTCCGAGTAAGTTCAGCACTACAAGGATAATCACAATCACGATTAGAATGTGAACCCAGTTTCCTGTTTTTGGGAAGCCTGAAAATACTCTGCCACCAAAGGCACCCAGCAACCACAGGACCAGTAGAATTACGACAATTGTCCACAACATGTTATTACTCCTTTAGAATTTTGAATTGATAGATTTTGTTAAAGCCAAATGGCTTGGAGCCGCCTGGCGAGTAACCATAGTGATTTTCTTTAAAAAATTAGAAGCGATCATTCTTATAATCACAGATTCCTGCCGCATCTTTTTCTTCTTCAGTCAAGGTGAAGAAGGTCTTTGCCCATTGGGAGACATCCTGTGCCCATTTCACTACAGGTTGAGTTTTTGACACATTTTGGCTTGATCCGGATGCTTGTTGTTCAACTGCCTTGTCCATTTAATTTCCATTTCATTTTTTCAGTGATGTTGATAATATCAGTTGATTTTGATGTCAGTTTCTTGTTTTCTATTTTCATCTGACATCATATCTCCGGGCCTTTACACTTCTAGCAAGCTTGGAGGTGCACCCAACACCTCAAACTATTATTGCATATGGGCAGCAATTATCACCGTCTGCGCAATAATTGAATAATCCCGATCAGGATAACAGCACCTAAAAGCGTGACCAGCATCGTTTCAATAGTTATGGCATCATTTATCGTCCCAATACCTAACAGCGGACTGATAAAATATCCTGCCAGGAAGGCGCCGACAACGGCAACTATGATATTAACAAGTATGTTGAAGCGATCCTTCATAATAACAGATGCTAGCCACCCAATGATTGCAGCAGCAACCAGGTAAATTAGAATGTTCATTTATTTTCTCCTTGTTGATTTGATTTTTCCTGTGTTTCATTGAATTTTGGCTTTTTTTCTAAATAAAACGACAGCGGATTAATGGGGTAAAGCTAGATCCTTTTGGCAGTACAATCGCAAGACTTTCTAATCATCACTATCAACTGAGACCACTTTTACTCTTGCGTTTCTACGTTCTCTCTCTACCATTCGACTCGCAAACCAGCCAATAACTGCTCCAGCTACAAGCCATACGATGAATTTTATAAAATTCATGTCGTCACTCCATTCATTTCAAATTGTGTTCCATCCACCTGTTTGGGTAGATTTTGCCCAAACAATCAGTCCAAATGTGTTTCATGAGTATCTGTTTGATCGTTGGTTGTGGTTTTGCTTACCTGAGTGGTTGTGTGTATTTCCTCGGGTGCATTAGCGGTTACAGTGGTTTGCTTGACGCTAACCTCGCCACCATGGCGGTAGAAAAGGACATACACAATCCGTTCTAAGGCATAAAACACCAAAGCATACACAATCATGGCAATAAGTGTAGAAAATTCAAACACCATTCCCTCTGCGGCAGGGGCTTTCGTTAAACTGGCAAACGGCGCAACAAAAAGATTGGTAAATCCATACAGGAACTTTGCAAACGCATTTGCAGGATTGACACCGATCAATTTGAATAAAAACCGCAGTGCCAGCGCACTCTCGAGAATACCGAGCAGCAGCCAGATCACCTGGGTAAGTTTAAAGGTTGTGTTGCGTCCTTCTTGACCTTTGTCCTCGTGAGTCGTTCTTACTTCTTTATAGTCAGTCATTTGTTCCTCTTTTTCCTTGTATTCATTATTAAATATTGGCTTATATTCTGTCGTTCCGGGTAACTGCTCATTGAATGTTGAACTCTCAATTTATTCTCAAAGCAGTTCAGATCATTACTAATCAGTTGGATCATGCATTCCGGGTGGGTTTAAATAATATCCCCAGCACGATGCCAAGCAGCACCCCAATGGATATGGCTACCCAGGGGTATCTGATAACCGTATCACCAAATCCGCCCGGGACTTTGTCAGCAACTTCCTGGGCTTTTGCGTTGTACTGACTCATTCCGTGCTTGACATTTTTATCAATTGACTTGGCTGTTTTTTGAAAGGTTTCTTTCGCGTTTTCCGAAAAATCATGGGCTCCTTGCTTAATCTTTGATGCACCATCTTCTGCCCATTCAACGACGTCATCTTTTGCTTTTATCACAGCCTCGGCAGTTTTTTCTTCAACATTCTTATATCCGGACTTGACATCATCCATGGTTGAAGTCGCTTGATCTTCAATGTTTTCTTTAAGCGATTTATTCTTCTTCATTTTCTAATTCATTTCTGGCTTACGCCGTATTTGGTTTGGGTACGATATAGGACCTCAGCATCCAGGCCATCTTTTCGTGTAAGCTCATCACCCCTACGAGCAATTCGACTGTGGCATCGTCCTCATAATCTTCACTGCACTTTCTGATATCTTCCCTTAGGCTCCGTATGATAGTCTCATGGTCAGCCAGGAGGTGGAGGGCATCGGGGACAAAGTCTGGCCGATTTTTTATTTGGGTGTGTTCAAGAAATTCCTGGAAGCTGCCAAGAGCAATCCCACCAAGCATTCTTGTGCGTTCTGCAATCTTGTCGACAATTTCATTCAATTGCTTATATTGGGATTCAAAAAAGATATGCAATTCAAAAAAACCAGGTCCGCTGCCATTCCAGTGGGCAGATCGTGTTTTTTGAGAGAGCACTGATTCGTTGGCTAAGCTGATATTGAGCATATCTACAACTGGAAGGCGGACATCGCTGGCCAAGCCGATATTTGGCTGATAGTTCAAGATCTGTTCTTCATCATTGCCTGAACCCCTTTTTGGCTTAACAAAGATTTGAATTTTGGGCTTATGCCCATCGTTATTCGTTTTTTGCATATAAACAAACTCCTTTCATTGGCGAGTTTCCTCCTCCATACAATCGTATCCTAAAGGGGCTGTCAATGTCCCTAACAGGTTCTTAATAATGTCTATACAATTGATTTGTGATTGGAGAATGTTACAGCATGCAAAAAAATATTGATTTCAAACGCCGAAATTATGCCTGATGCTGGGAAACCTCATTTTTAAATTTCCCCCAACACGTCAGTGTGGTGGTCTGTTATCACTGATAGTAGTATTTGATGTAAAGGAGGTTATAAATTATCCATGATTTGCTTTAATTGGATTTGTGTGTGGAATTACAATCAACAGGAAATAATTGAAACAATCATTAATCAGTGTTCACGGGTAAAAAACCAATGATGAAACGCGCCTGGGTCCACTTATCATAATTGGGATTAGCCATTTCGCCAGTGAGCTGCTGCCCGCAGAAATAAAACAGCAGTCCGGGTGGAACCATTTGGTCAAAACCGCTGTCTGGATAGGTTTCAGCCAGGTACGGAATAAGGTCCATTGTGTGCTGGCTAACTTCATAAACCTCTGAAGGTGGAATTCGGACTGCTGCCACGACTTTGCTGGTAGAAATAGTATTCTCCTGACGTAAATTCATTTCTGCATTGATCAAACAATCCTGAATGTGTTCTTCGACCGTGTTTGGGCTGCGGAAGAACCCGCGTTCATCTTTTTCGATATAGGTTTGTAACGGATAGGCTGTTAATTCGCCAATGCCATATGCCAACCCGGAGTGGACCCACAACCCATAGAAGCCCAAATGTTCCCAGGCAATTGAAAAATCAAAGTTCTCAATAAAATCTCCGCTTGCCAAGGCCTCTGGACTGTAGGGGACAACCCGAAAGGGTACCATATGAACGGTGTCCTGGTTGCATTGCATGGTTAATAAGGCTTCCACTTCTTTATCACGGAAGTCGATCCCGTCATAAGTCATCCATACAGGTGTTGGTGTTTGAATTGATGCTCCAGGAAGGGATTGGTTTGGGGTTGTTAGAAATTGGCTCGTGTGTGGGGGTTGTGTTGAATCATAGCCAACGGTGGTTGTCCCCTTAAAGATTTGTTGGATTTCAGCTGAGACATTGATATTGGGATTTTGCGGCTCTTTCCAAAAGATCGCCATGACGAACAACCCTAATCCCAGTGATCCAACAAGTAAACCGATTAGCTTTACTGGTGATTTAATAAAAAAGTGCTTTTTCATATTGATGGGTATTATACCTGATGAAAAAGCACTAATTGTTTTTTTCTAAAAGTGTAAAGATTGGTCAGCTGTGCTGATTTATCTTTCTGCTTTTTGGATTCTACGGCTCAATATAAACCCAAACAGGATCAAAGTTAAGCCTAACGCACCCAGGCTGATACGAATTATTTGAGATCCGGGTCCAGCCAGATCACCGCCGGTGTCGGGGTGGGTCCCTGGTTCTGTTGTTGGTTTTGCTGTTGGTTTTTTAGTTGGTTCTGCTGTTGGTTCTGCTGTTGGTTCTGTTGTTGGTTCTGCTGTTGGTTCCTGTTCGGGAACTATTGTGACAGTTTCACTGTCTTCATTCGACGTTACCTTCTGTTCACCTTCTTCATCCATTGCTGTAGCGGAAGCTGTATTGGTTATACTGCCTGCATCCAGGTCATCCTGGTCAATCGTTGTGCTGGCCGTGCACACCAAGCTCTCGCCAGTTGCCATCGTTAGGCTGTCAGGGCAGTCAACGGTTAGGAGGTTGTCAGTAACGCTGAATGGTGCATACAAAGTCTCGCTGCCCGTGTTTGTCAGCGTATAGGTGTAGTTGATTTCATCACCCACATTTTCATAGGTCAGTGGTGTGGCAGCTTTGGCCAGGTTTAATGAGAATTCTTGTTGAACTTCGCAAGGAGGATAGGTAATAGTGTTAGCGTCTACTGTTATATCCCTGTTGAGTGAAATGATCCTGCCACTAACAGTTGCACCGGAGACTACAGTAATGTCCCGGCTTGCAATAAGCGTCCCTACAAATTTTGAGCCTGAAGCAATAGTCGCATCTGTTCCGACCTGCCAAAACACGTTACAGGCTTGGGCGTCGCCTGCCATGACGACATCACCGGTGAAAGTCAAGCTTTCTCCAATCTGAAAAACCCAAACATCATCGTAATCACCGGACAGTGTGAGTGTGCCGGTGAACGTGGCACTACTAGCAGTTGTCCAAACACCGGGGGCTGGGCTCGTATTCAGACTCCACGGTCCACTTGTTCCTTGTCCAGCAAGGTTATTATAAGCAGCCAAAGCATCTGTCCGGGCATCCGCCGCAAGGCTAGTGGGTCCAAAGTATTCTTTGCCAAGAACAGTCCAAGGTCCGGTTCTCGATGTTGCAACACCTGTGGAAAGACCTAAGTCACCCCAAATGGTGGTCATATTATAACTCTTTGCCGATCTGTCAGCCAAGACGGCAAAGCTCTCAGCATCGCCCAGATCTTCTGCGGTTGCAAATAGATTCGCTGCTAGAGCCCCACCAGCCGACAGACTGAGAGCAACAGCTAACACCAGGCTCAGGAGGCCTGTTGTATAAGCAAATCTTATCAGCCTTTGTTTTGTAATGAAACCAATTTTCTTCATCTTCTATCCTTTTATTCTTAATGATGATTGCACACCATGTCGATCATTAAATTGGAACAAAATGTTCCCAGCACCAATTGTAATGTTTACTTTGATCTTACCTGATTATCTATTCTAATAGTATCATATCAAGATAATTAAAAATTGTCAATGAGCTTGTGTGCGGTGACCAGGTCAAACCATACACCCTGATACCAAGAATACATTGGATTATTATTGGTTTTAAGCTAAAGACAAATAATAACTGAGGAGAAAAAATATAGGGCTTGGACACCATAGCGATTATAAACAACTCAGGTAAATAAACCCCAATTGTAGCCGCTGGACCTGCCTTAGACCTAGTTTGTCTTCTGGGTGCGGGCTACCTAAGCCCCTTTGAGGGTCTTGTGCAGTGTGCTTCTTCAGGTATTATCTTTTTTGCTTGAATGAGGATCTAAATCAACCTCGCAACGACACGAAGATAATTGTCCGATGTTTAGAAATCCTGAAAAAATTGCCTAACGAAACTTTTTCGAGCGAAAGCTGTACCCAATGCCAGGTACGGTTTCGACGAGATCACTGTACTCCCCCAGTTTCTTGCGCAGTCGACCGACATAAGTGTGTAAATAGTGATTTGAACCACGGTATTCTGCCCCCCAGATATCACTCAATAATTCAGTGTGGGTCACAATTGCATTCATTCGATGGACAAGTTCAGCTAAGAGGTCGTATTCCTTACCAGTCAGGGACACGTCATTCTCATTGATGAAAACTCGTCGCGCAGCAAAGTCTACGACGAGGCTGTCAATCTGAATTTTATTTTCATCTTTTATTGCTGATACATAAGTCCGGCGCAGGAAAGCACGGATACGTGCCAGCAATTCTTCAGGGCTAAAGGGTTTTGTCACGTAATCATCCGCACCGGCATCCAGGGCTGCCACTTTAAGGTCTTCTTCCAGGCGAGCGCTCAAAATGATGATGGGCACATCTGAACGCGCCCGGATCCAGGCACAGATATCGACGCCCGAAAGTCCGGGAAGCACAAGATCAAGCAACACCAGGTCTACTGGCACCTCCTGAAAGAGGGCAAGTGCCCGGTGGCTGTCCCCCGCTTCGCTGACTGTATAACCGCGTTTTTGTAAGTTAACTCGCACAAGTTTGCGGGTGTTTGGGTCATCTTCAACAAGTAAAATGTGTCCCATATCCTATTTCTCCGTTTTCGCAATTTTCGCTGGCGTTGACGATGTGACAAGCGGAACCGTAAAGGCAATGGTCGTTCCAGGGGATTTTGTGTTCCTGATCCAAATGCGACCACCATGCGCGTCAACCAGACCTTTACAAATTGCCAACCCCAACCCTGCTCCTTTTGGAAATCCGTTTTCTTTGCCTTCACCCCGCATGAAAGCCTTGAAGGCATTTTTTCGTTCGGTCAATGGAATACCTGGCCCCTGATCTTTGACATTGATCTGGATGAACTCACTACGTACTTTGGCATTGATGTTTATCTCAGTGCCCTCAGGGGCATATGTGGATGCATTCTTAACCAGGTTGACCAGTACCTGGACAATTCGTCTTGCGTCAACATTCACTTCCGGGAGTTGGTCTGGTAAGTTAATCGTAAGCTGATGTTTCTCTGATAATATTTGAAGTTGTGGGGAAGCATCCTGGAAGACCTTTTGTAAAGATTCATGTTTGAGATGTATGGGCAGCAATCCGACATCTAATCTTGAAAGATCCAGTAAGTGATCGATAAGCTCCTGGAGGCGGCTGGCTTCCTGGTATATGGTCTCGATGAAATCACGCTGCTCGTTTGGATTCCAGGTGATATTTTCTGCCAGCAATGTCGTTGTGAACCCGATGATCGATGTGAGTGGTGTACGTAGTTCATGCGAGATCATGGCAAGAAACTCTGTCTTAATCTTATTGGCATGTTCAGCTATTTGGCGGGATTTCTCTTCAACATCAAGCAATTGGAGGTTAAAAAGTGTGATGGTCAGCTGGTTGATCAACACTTTTAAATTACGAAGTTCTGTATGGTTTATGGTTTGTACTTTTTCAAAATAAACAATTAAAACCCCGAGCCATTGCCCCAACACAAACAGAGGGAAGATAACCATAGAAGTAATTTCGTTTTCACGCAGAATCTCACACATTTGAGGCGATATTCGAGGATCAGAATTAATATCTGAGATCATCAGCGTTTGACGGGGATGAAGCAGCTCCAGAAACGCAGGGTCCTCATAAAGATCCGTTTCGCTTTCCCAGGGAGAAATTTTTTTGCCCGACTGCCAGAAAGCTGTCAACTCGACGCCATGCGTAGGGCCAACCTCTGGATTATTGAAAAATAAAAGGGCAGATCGCTGAGCAGCGCGTAATCCCTGTGCAGACATTAATATCTTAAGCACGTCTCCGGGTTTACGAGCCAGGCTCATCTTATGGCTAAGCCTGAACTGTTCTCGAAGACGGTCAGCGGTATTATTCAGTATAAGTTCAACATTTTTTTGCGCAGTAATATCTTGAGCAATATAGAATAAATAATCGTAACCCTCATTTGGATCCATAATGATGAAGGACCGAGCAGAAATCCAGCGCATTTGCCCGTTCGGGTGAAGAATTCGGTATGTCAGGTTGATCGGACCAGAATCTTTGTGCGGATTGGCAGCTAATACCTGGACGCGATCTTCTGGATGAACACTTCTAATCAGGATCTCCGGATTGGCATAAAGGTCCTCTGGAGGACGCCCCCAAAGAGACTTAAAGACAGGGCTGACATAAATGATGCGCTCGGTGGATAAATCTTGAACCCACACCACTTGTTCAATTTTATTCAATACTTGATTGAGGAAGACATTCTCCTCAAGTATTGAATTTATAGTCAGTTGTGTTTCTTTTTTATCTGTCACAATCGTTTTTCTTTGTGCCGGACATCAGCATTGACTGATGTTGTACTTGATTGCTAAACATTCACTTTTATATCGATTCGCAAATCATTCATTCATCATTATTATTGTTTTGGAAGTCGACGACCAGGTTGATTATTTCTATCAGGTTTCTGTTTGAGGTTTGCTGTGCTCTTTTTATATTATACCTTTTTTTTGATGAACCTCATTTATTATTGATATTAGAAAAGGTTAATGTTTACTTACTATCAAGTATTGAGTGCAACAATGATCTTATTAGAACACCAAACATTGAATGAAGTCATTGCAATT
>LDZT01009213.1_pt1 | contig 14425 bp, 15 predicted proteins | sample 615521 | NCBI WGS metagenome assembly LDZT01 (sample SAMN03408292, study PRJNA278302) | terrestrial metagenome | isolation source: oil reservoir sample SB1 | place: USA: Alaska, North Slope, Schrader Bluff formation | collected 2011-09
AGCTAATTACCTCTGGGCGTATAGCTCAGTTGGTTAGAGCGTTACGTTGACATCGTAAAGGCCTCCTGTTCGAGTCAGGATACGCCCACCAAATTAAAATAAAAATTATGACAGAAGAAACAAAAAAAGAAGAAAATAATACTGAAAAAGAAGTTGAAACTAATGAAGCTGAAGTTGTCGCTGAGGTTAATGAAGTTGAAACCAAAGATGTTGTTGAAGAAGAAGCTCCAACAGTAAAAGAAGTTCCTGATGTTCAGCCAGGGGACACTGTAAAAGTTCATCAAAAAATTACAGATGTTAGAGATGGTAAAAAGAAAGAAAGAATTCAAGTTTTTGAAGGAGTTGTTTTGGCTAGGAAGCATGGCAAGGGCATTTCATCAACAATTACTGTAAGAAAAGTTATTGACGGAGTGGGTGTTGAGAGGATTTTTCCATTACACTCACCATTTATTGAAAAGATAGAGATTGTTAGAAGTTCAAAAGTAAGAAGAGCCAAATTATATTACCTAAGAGAAGCAAAAGGAAGAAAGGCAAGATTAAAAACAAAAGAAGAAAAAACCCAGGGCGAGTGATGGAATTGGCAGACATCTATGCTTGAGGGGCATAGGGGATTATTCCCGTGCGGGTTCAAGTCCCGCTTCGCCCACAGGTTAGATGATTTATGGGCGGTTAGCTCAATTGGCAGAGCACTTCGTTTACACCGAAGGGGTTAGGGGTTCAAGTCCCTTACCGCCCACCAGATGCCGAGGTAGCCAAGTCGGTCACGGCGAATGTCTGAAAAACATTAGATTCCGGTTCGATTCCGGACCTCGGCACAATAGTTAATGCGGGCGTCGTATAGTGGCTATTATGCAACCTTGCCAAGGTTGAGACGGCAGTTCAATTCTGCTCGCCCGCTCCATAATTAAATTATAAAATATGAAAATAAATTGGTGTGGAGATTCTTGTTTCGAAATAAATTGTACATCAAAAGATAAAGAAAATATCTTGATTGTTGTTGACCCAAAAGAGGGGAAAAAAATTAACAAAGCAGATATTATTTTACAAACTCACTCAAAGGAAAATGGCTTTAAGACAGGCGATCAGTTTGTCATTTCTTCTTGTGGAGAATATGAAAGAAAAGGAATTTTTATTCAAGGAATAATGTCTTTTCAAGACGATGGAAATATTATTTACACCTTAGAGGTTGAAGATGTAAGAATTTGTCATTTGGGATATTACAAAAAAGATAGCTTAAATGAAGAGCAGATTGAAGAAATAGGCAACATTGATGTTTTAATGATACCAATTGATGGAAACAAAACAATTAATCATTCAGAAGCAGTAAAAATAATTTCTTTGATTCAGCCATCAATTATCATCCCAATGTGTTACAAGAAAGAATCTTTAGAGCAATTCTTAAAAGCGATGGGGGAGAAAGACATTGAGAGTAGAGACAAGTTAACCATTCAAAAGAAAAATATTGCTTCATCAGATGATAAAGCAGAAATTGTAATTTTAGAAGAAAAATAAAATGGTAAAAAAAGAAGGAGAATTACAAAGCATAGGTAAAGTTGAAGAAAGAGAGATCTCTTTAGAAATGAAAGAGAGCTATATTGACTATGCAATGTCTGTGATTGTTGCAAGAGCTTTGCCTGATGTTAGAGATGGATTAAAGCCAGTACAAAGAAGAGTCCTATACGCGATGTATGATATGGGAGTAAGGCATGATGCTAAGTTCAGAAAGTCAGCTGCAGTTACTGGTGAAGTTTTAGGAAAATATCATCCACATGGTGATGCTTCTGTATATGGTGCATTAGTTAGGATGGCACAGGATTTTTCATTAAGGTATCCATTAGTTAAGGGACAAGGAAACTTTGGAAGTATTGAAGGAGATCCACCCGCCGCTCAAAGATATACTGAGTGTAAATTATCAAAAATTGGAGAAGAGTTGTTAAAAGACATTGACAAAGATACTGTTAATTGGGGAGATAACTATGATGCTACAAGGAAAGAGCCATTAGTTTTGCCTGCACCATTGCCAGGATTATTATTGAATGGTTCAACTGGTATTGCTGTTGGTATGGCAACAAACATTCCACCGCATAATTTAAAAGAAGTTTGTGATGCTTTAATATACTTGATTGATAATCCTAAGGCAGAAACAGAAGATTTGTTTGAGTTTGTCAAAGGCCCTGATTTTCCAACAGGGGGAATAATTTATAATAAAAAAGATATTCTTTCAGCATACTCTCAGGGAAAAGGATCATTTTTAGTAAGAGGTCGCGTTGAAATTATTGAAAAAGAAAAGAATAGCCAAATAGTAATTACAGAAATTCCTTATCAAGTTGATAAGTCAGCCTTAATTATTCAAATGGCTAATTTAGTTCAGTCAAAAAGATTGGAGGGCATTAAAGATATTAGAGATGAGTCAGATAAAGATGGAATGCGTATCGCCATTGATTTACAAAAAAATACAATTCCCAAGAAGATATTAAATATATTATATAAATATACTGACTTACAGAAAAACTATCACCTAAATATGCTTGCACTAGTTAACGGAATTGAGCCAAGGGTATTAAACCTAAAAGATGTTTTAGAGTTTTATTTAATTCACAAACAAGAAGTCATTGTAAGAAGAACTCAGCATGAATTAAATAAGGCAAAAGAAAGAGCGCACATTTTAGAAGGTATTGCAAAAGCGCTAGATAAAATTGATGCAGTAATTGAAACAATTAGAAAATCAAAAGACAAGGAAGAGGCAAAGAAAAATCTTTCTACAAAGTTTAAGTTAACTATAGCTCAGGCAGAAGCAATTTTAGAAATTAAGCTTCATCAATTAGCCAAACTAGAAAAACAAAAAGTAGAAGACGAGCTTGCACAAAAATTAAAAGAAATTAAAGAATTAACAAAAATACTAGAAAGCAAAACTGAGCAAAAGAAGTTAATGAAGAAAGAAATTAATGCCGAGGTTGAATATTATGGAGACGAAAGAAAAACAACCATTATGGCCAACAGTCCGCAAAGCATTTCCGAAGAGGACTTAGTTCCACTTGAAGATGCAATCGTGACATTAACCGCGGGAGGATACATTAAAAGAATTAATCCATCAGAATACAAAAAGCAAAACAGGGGAGGACAAGGAATGATGGGGATGAAGACAATGGAAGATGATGCAGTTTGTCACTTCTTTAGTGCCAAGACACATGATTCACTATTCTTCTTCACTGATTCAGGTAAGGCCTTCCAAACAAAAGTTTACGAAGTTCCAGAGGGTGTTAAAGCAAACAGAGGCAGGGGACTTGCTAATTTCTTAGAAATATCTACTCAAGATAAAGTTCTTTCTGTTTTAGCGCTAGATAAGAAGGACAAGGAAGAGAATATAAAATATTTAGTAATGGCTACTAAAAACGGAGTAATCAAAAAAACACCGCTTAAGGAGTTTGAAAACGTTAGAAGAAATGGCCTTATCGCAATTAAATTAAAACCTAATGATGCTCTGTGTAGTGTTAAAAAACTTGCTGATGGTGATGAAATAATATTAGCAACTAAAAATGGACAATCAATTAGATTCTCTGAAAAGGATGTAAGGCAAATGGGAAGACCAGCTTCAGGAATTAGAGGCATTAAAGTTAAAAAGGGTGACGAAGTAATCCAAATGGAAGTTATTAAAAAAGATCAAGACAAGAAAGATTTATTATTGGTTTTAACCGAAAATGGATATGGAAAAAAGACATCATTATCAGAATATAAGATTCAAGGTAGGGGTGGCTCAGGTGTTAAGATTGCTCACATTACAACAAAAACTGGTTTTCTGGCTAAGATAGAATCAATTACCGGTAAAGATGATTTAATTGTAATTTCTAAAAAAGGACAAGTTATTAGAACTAAACTTAATGATGTTCCTAGGTTGGGAAGAGATACTCAAGGTGTTAAAATAATGAAGATGAAAGCAGGGGACTGTGTTGCTTCAGCAACTTGTGTAGAAAAAGAGCTAGAAGAATAATTTACAAAAGATATAGTTTTTTGTATAATAATATTATGAACGGAGGATTTTTAAATCCAAATGAAATCATTAAGAACGTTCCCTTGAAAAGCACTATGAATGCCTGTGATTTAGGTTGTGGTTCAGGCGGTTGGGTAATCCCCTTAGCTAAACAATTAAAAGACGGTACTGTCTACGCAGTTGATATTTTAGAAGAGGCCTTATCTGCTCTTGAATCAAAGGTTTCTGCTCAGAACTTATCAAATGTAAAAACAGTGAAGGGGGACATTGAGGGAAGTGTTAAATTAAAAGAAGATTATTTTGATTTGGTTTTAATGACCAATCTTTTGTTTCAGGTTGAAGATAAGCTAAAGGTAATAGAATTAGCCAAGAGATTAATAAATCAAAATGGAATGATTCTAATTGTTGATTGGAGAAAAGATGCATCAGTTGGATCAGAAGAGGGGAGAATATCACTACAAGATGCAAAAGAGATGGCGAGTAACGCAGGACTTAAAGTAGAAAAAGAATTCATCGCAGGAACGTTTCATTGGGGATTAACTTTAAAGAAAGTATGAAAAGATTAATTTTAACATTTTTAGTAGTTTCTCTTTTTCCCGTTTTTGTTCTTGGTGCTTGTGATCCCAGTCATTTAATAAATGATATAGCTAGAGATAACTGTGTTTGGGGAGGGGGAACATGGAATTCAAGTGATTGCACGTGTTCTTCTGGTGATTCTGAAGGTGATTCTGAAGGTGGTTCTGGAGGTGAAACTGGTGGAGAAGCTAGTCCATGTGAACCAGGCAAAATTTGTAATCCGATAAAATACGGAACCTTTACAGCCCTTTTTGACGCTATTATTGATTGGATTATTAATATTGCGTTGGTTCTAGCTCCATTGATTATTGTCTATGGTGGATTATTGCACATAACTGCAGCAGGAGACCCAGCAAAGTCAACTCAAGGCAAAAAAGTAATACTTTATGCTGCTATTGGTCTTATAGTCGCCCTTTTGGCTAAAAGTTTAATTGGTATTCTTGAAGGATTAGTGGTAATATAGTAATATAAAAAATATGAACAAAATAAAAAACAAAATATCATTTTTATTAGTAACTGTTTTATTGATTCCTGTTATTGCTTCAGCTGATGCAATAACGAGCACAATTAGTAATATCACTACGTGGATTGTTACTGTATCAACAGGACTAGCTATTTTAATGTATACAGTGGGTGGATTTCTTTGGATGAGTGATGCTGGAAATGCTGAGAAAGCAAAAATGGCTAAGAGCATAATAGTTTCAACAACGATTGGATTAATAATCATTCTTTTAGCAGCAGGATTAACAAGCATTATTAGAAGCTTTGTTTAATAATTAAAGGTCGATCTATGATTAAAAATAACTTTGTAAATATGAATAAAAAAATATTAGGATTAATTGTTTTCACATTATGCATCACCTTTTTGGGAGCAGGTTTGGTTTATGCAGATTCTCTTGATGGATGTAAAATTACTAATGTAAGCAGGTTGCCCGCTTCACTAAGTTGTCCCTTAACTGACGGAATGTGTCTATATTCTAGTGGTGACTGTGGAATGTGTTGCATGTTGAATGGAGTATATAACATGACTGACTGGGTTTTCGTACTTTTAATGGCAATCTCATCATTAATGATTATTTGGGGAGCTGTATTGTTTACAACCTCATCAGGAGATACGGAAAAGACAATAAAGGCAAGACAACTTATTACTTTCGCTGCAGTTGGTATCGTTGTGGCATTATTCTCAAGGGCAATTCCTGCAGCAATTAAAATGATTCTTGGTGTTTAATTATATTGACACTCTCTTTCTTTTGTTATAAAAGGAGAGAGTGTTTTTATGCCGAGGTGGCGGAATTGGCAGACGCGTATGCCTTAGGAGCATATGCCCTTGTGGTGTGAGGGTTCGACTCCCTCCCTCGGCACATAAAAAAAGACCTTAGTGGTCTTTTTTAGTCTATAGATATTTTTTTGTTTTTTGCTCGCTCTATCTTTTGCATTCTTACAGTTAGTATCCCGTCTTTTATTTTTGCATCTATTCTTAGGGTGTCAATTTCTCTTGGTAGAATAATTTCTTTTGAGAACGGGCCCCAGTAGCATTCTTCTAAGAAGTATTTTCTGTTATCTTCTTTTGCTGGATTTTGTCTTTCTCCTTTAATGATTAAAATATCATTTTCTAAAGAGACATCTATTTCATTATTCTTAACTCCAGCGATGGCTGATTGAACAATAAGCTCAGTATCTGTTTCATAAACATCAACCACTAATTGTCCTTTGGGGTTGTCCCAGTTTTTTGTTTTTTCCATAAATTATAATTTACAAACACTTTTTAATTTCTTAATTTTTTTAAGTCCGAATAAAAAGAATACGAATATTATTAGAACCAAACCAAATGTACCAATTACATTATTTATTATATCTGATTCTAAAGAAAAGTTAAAGATGGCGTGAATCATTATTGCTAAGAAAAATCCAGTAAAAGATAAAATATAGCGATACTTAAGATGATAAAATGATAGTGCTAAGAAATAGCCAATTATTCCAGAGCATAATAAATGAAGTAGTGTTGCTCCCAAAAACCTACTAAAAGTAAGAACGGCAGGGTTTGTAAGTAAAACTGTGCTTTGATTACAGAAAAGAATAATATTTTCAATTGTAGCAAATCCAAGAGCACCAATAATCATATATATAGGTAAATCAATTGGTTCATCAATTTCTGATGATTTTAAAGCAGTAAATCTTACAGCAACATATTTAAATAATTCCTCTATTAGTCCAATTACAAAAATATATTTAATTATTAAAAAAGCGGTGCCCTCTATTCCTAATTTATTTAAGTCGCCAATAAGCCATAATTCAAAACAAAGAATTGGAACAGACATTAGCATTCCTGCTAGAAATACTTTTAAGATTTTCCTCTTGGGTTCTGGCAGATTATCTTTTCTTAAAAAGTATATTAGCCAAATAATTCCAGGGAGTAATGCAAGTAAAAATGCGATTATAGTATTATTCATTTATTTTTAAATTAGAAATTGGTTTAATTATTTTTTTAACATTTGGAGAATATATTGAAACAAGTCCGATCATTAATGCATTGTCTCCTGTATTTTTTTTGTGGGGAATAAATAATTTTACTTTTGTTCTTTTCTTAAATTCTTTAATTAGTTTTTGATTAGCTGTTACTCCTCCACCCAAAAGCAATGATTTTGCCTTATATTCATCAACTGCTTTTAATGTTTTACTAACTAATACATCTACTATAGAGGACTCTATTTCGCGTGACATTTCTTTAACATAATCATCGGTAATTTTATTTTTTTTAGCATGATAAAGGACAGCTGTTTTTAATCCTGAAAAACTAAAGTCATAATTTTTTTCATTAATCATTGGGCGGGGAAGGGTAATATTGTATTTGTTTGTTTTGCAATCTTTTGCCTTTTTAGATATTTGGGGACCACCTGGATAATCAAGCCCTAATATCCTTGCTGTTTTATCAAAACATTCTCCAGCAGCGTCATCTCTTGTTTCTCCAATTATTTTATATTTTCCTATTTTCTCAAAATATATCAATTGTGTATTTCCGCCTGAAACAATTAGGGCAATTGCTGGAAATTCTAATTTTTCATTAGGGCTTAAAAAACTAGATAAAATATGACCTTCTAAATGGTTAACTCCTACTACGGGAATATTATAATAGTATGACAATGATTTAGCTAAATTAATTCCGGTGTATAGACATGGCTCAAGGCCTGGACCAATTGTCACAGCAATTTTATTAATATCCTTTAATTGATATTTTGTAAGGAATTGTTTTAGTTCTAAAAAAAGATCTTCATTCTTTTCTAAGTTTTTTTTAATTCTTGATATTTTTTTGTTATCAATAGTTTTTGCTTCTTTTAGTATGTTTGCTTTTTTCAATGATTTGATTAATAGGGGAATAAGGGCTGATTGATGCTCTCTTTTAGCAACAGCGGGGAAAACTCCACCATATGGTTTGTGGGCCTCAATTTGTGAGTTTGTTAGATTGGAAAGCACTTCAAAATTAGAGTAGTCCATCTTTTTTGAACCACTTGCCTTAATGATGCTAAGGGCTGTGTCGTCACAACTTGTTTCTATTGATAAGATAATCATATTGATTATTATTGTAGGCTAAAGTTGGTGATGATGCAACTTGACTAAAGCGCTTTTTAGAGTTATATTATACCCATATTATGACTAAAAGAAAAACGATATTTTACTTATTTTCGGTATTAGTTCTAGCCGTGGTTGTCGGACTTTTTTGTTATCCTAATCCATATAACAATTTAGTTGATAAATATAATCTTAATGTTCCTCATTTCCCAGAGACCGAATTTAGGTTGGGTCTTGATTTGAAGGGTGGCGTTCATTTACAGTATGAGGCTGATTTAAGTCAAATTGATGAAAAGGATAGAGATGATGTAATGGAGGGATTAAAAGATGTTATTGAAAGAAGAATTAATATTTTTGGTGTTACAGAACCAGTTATACAAATATATGGTTCTAACAGAATTGCTGTTGACTTACCGGGAATGGAAAGTATTGAAAATGCAATTGCTTGGATAGGGGAGACACCATTATTAGAGTTTGCGGAAGAAAGATCAGAGGAAGAGATAGAAAGAATCAATCAAAAAAGACAAGAGCTTCAAGGCTTAAGCTTTGAAGAGATGCAAGAGGTTGAAGAATGGTATGTTGCCTTTGAAGATTTTTATCAAAAGACAGAATTAACAGGAAGATATTTAGATAAGGCGCAATTATCATTTAATGAAACAACCTATGCTCCTATTATTGAGCTTCAGTTTGATGCCGAAGGAACAAAATTATTTGAAGAAATTACAGAAAGGAACATTGGCAAGACATTGGCAATTTATTTAGACGGAGAATCAATTATTGATATGGGCGATGGAAGTGTTTATGCTCCTAGAGTTAACGAAAAGATAGGCGGAGGCAAGGCAATTATTACAGGCCAAACTGATATTAATACCGCTAAACTAATTGTCCAAAGATTAAATCAAGGATCATTGCCTGTTCCATTGGGCGAGCCAATTGTTCAAAAGAAAGTTGGTCCAACACTTGGCGCAATATCATTAAATAATGCTGTTTTGGCTGGAATATATGGATTGCTAGCAATTATTTTATTCCTTATTATAATTTACAAGCTTCCAGGATTATTAGCTTCCGTATCATTGATTATTTATTGTATGATTTTGCTAGCTTTAATTAAGTTAATTCCAGTAACGCTAACTTTAGCAGGAATTGGAGGCCTTATCTTATCGGTTGGAATGGCAGTGGATGCTAACATATTGATTTTCTCAAGAATGAGAGAGGAGTTAAGGCAAAACAAAGACGCATTATTAAGTGTTGAAGAAGGATTTAATAGGGCATGGACATCGATTAGAGATGGAAATTTTACTACTTTAATTGTTGCCTTTATATTATACTTCTTGGGAACAAGCTTTATTAAGGCATTTGCATTTGCATTGATATTAGGAATATTGATTAGTATTTTTTCAGCGATGGTTATTTCAAAGTTATTTATTCAAGTCGCAGCTAAAAGTAGATTAGGAAAAATTAAATGGTTATGGTCATGAATTTTATAAAACACTCAAAATTATATTTTATATTAGCAATAATAGCAGTCGCCCTAAGTGCTTATTCTTTGTTTTCATTTGGTCTTAATTTGGGGATTGATTTTGAGGGTGGCAGTATGATCACAATCAATTATACTAGTGAGAGACCACAATTAGATGAAATTAGAAGTTCACTTTCAGAAATAGAAGAAGCATCAGGAATGCAAGTTCAGCCACTAGGGGAGAGCGAAATTCTTTTAAAGATAAAAGAACAAGACATATCAAGTAGCGCTTTTTCTGTAATAATAAATGCATTACCAGGAGAATTTGATACATCTATTGAAACAATTAGTCCTGTTGTAGGAAAAGAACTAAAAGACAAAACATTGATTGTTGTTTTGGTGGCATTGCTTGCGATGCTTGCATATATTGCACTTGCATTTAATAGTGTAAGCAAACCAATAAGTTCAATTCAATATGGAATATCATCAACATTAATGCTTTTTCATGATTTAATAATTCCATTAGGTGTTTTAGCATTTTTAGGTTATTATTATGATATACAAATTAATATTCCTGTTATTACTGCACTTTTAGCAATCGTTGGTTATTCAATCAACAACAACATTGTTATTTTTGATAGAATTAGAGAGAACCTTAAAAGAGAAAATAAGCTTTCATATTCTGAGATAGTTAATAAAAGCTTGAATGAAACATTTACTCGTTGTTTAAACACATCTTTTACAGTTTTGCTTGTATTAATTCCTCTATATTATTTCTTTACAAATGAAGAGAGCTTGAAATACTTCACCCTTATTATGGGAATAGGTATTTTTGTCGGATTTTTCTCATCAATATTTTTATCAAGTCCGTTATTGGTTGCCTGGAACAATCACAAAAATAAGAAAAAACAATCATGAACTCTAAAATAATATCACAAAACATATTAAAAGAGCTTCCTGAAAGAACAAGAGAGGTAATTTCTCGCAGATTTGCTTTGAATAAAATTAAAAAACCAGAAACGCTAGAATCAATTGGTAAAAGCTTCAAGATTACAAGGGAAAGAGTTAGGCAGATTGAAAATGATGGAATTAAAAAGGCAAAGAAAATTGCTGAGCAAAGAAATGATTTTAAGGAAGCAATTAGTTTTTATCAAAAAGAGATACAAAAATGTGGAGGAATAGTAAGAGAAGATAAAGTAGCCATAGAAAATAAAAATCATACTATATTTTTAATCTCATTAACAAATAAAATAATTAGAGAAAAAGAAAACGATAGTTTTTATTCTTTTTGGGCATTAAACAAAGAAAGTATTTCAAGAGCAAAAGAAAATATTAAAAAAACAATTAAAGAATTAAAAGAAGAAGGGGTACCAAGAGAGATTAAAGTTTTTCCTGAAGAATTAGAAATATCAAAAGAAATTTTAAAAACATATGATGGTAAAAAAATGGGATTAAGTTCTTGGCCCGAAGTTAATCCTAAAACAGTAAAAGATAAAATTAAATTAATTTTAAATCAAGAAAAAAAACCAGTGCACTTTAAAGAAGTTGCAGAGATGATCGCCGCTCTTCCTCAAAAAAGAAGTCTTCATCCTCAGACAATTCATAACGAGTTGATTAGAAATCAAGAGTTTGTTTTAGTCGGTAGGGGATATTATGCCTTAAAAGATTGGGGATACAATCCTGGACAAGTGAGAGATGTGATTTACCAAGTTTTAAGTGTAAGCGATGGCGGTTTACCAAAAGATGAAATAGTTGCTTCTGTTTTAAATCAAAGGATGGTAAAAGAATCAACAGTTTTATTAAATCTTCAAAACAAAAAGTTTTTTAAAAGAGATGAAGAGGGAAAGTATAAAATAAAAGAAGCATAACAATGTTAGAAACGGCATTAATAATAGAAAAAGTAACACCTTACTTTTTGATATTAAAAGCCCTCATAATTCAATTCTGGTGGATAGTTCCTCCTTTTTTACTTTATCCTCAATTAAAGTTTTATTTCTTAGTGTACATGGCTGTTATATGGTCAAGTGATAAGGCAAGAGAGGGAATTGTTTTAGAAATAAAAATACCACATGAATTAACTAGACCAATAAAAGCGATGGAAAATGTGATGAATTCAATTTGGGGAAGCTATGATCCACCTAAGGATTGGAGAGCATCATATTTTGAAGGGAAGGTAATTCTTAGCACCTCTTTTGAAATAGCTGGAATAGATGGTGTTCCTCATTTTTATATCAGAATACCTAGAAGTAATAGAAAGCTTATTGAATCAGCAATATATTCTCAATATCCTGAAGTAGAAATAATAGAGGTTCCTGATTATACAAAGCAAGTCCCAATGGATATTCCTAATAGTGAGTGGGACTTGTGGGGAACTGATTTTGAATTAGTTAAACCAGATATATATCCGATTAAAACATATGAACAATTCTTTGAAGAAAGACCCGACACTCCTAGTGAGGAAAAGAGAATTGATCCTTTGTCATCACTATTTGAAACAATTTCAAGAACTAGCAAGGGAGAACAGATGTGGATACAATTAACTATGTGGCCAATAAGCACAAAAGAGAATGACTATGTTAGTAGAGGAAAAGAAGAGGTTAATAAATTGGCTAATAGAAATAAAAAAGGCGGATTTGTATCTATGATAGAGGACTTTTTTAATTTACTATTTACTGGGAAAATGTCAGAGTTGCCTAAAGAAGAACAATCAATTTTGCCACCAGAGATGAAATTAACTTCTGGAGAGAGGGATGTTGTTTCAGCAATTGAAAAGAAAATATCAAAACCATGTTTTCAGGGATTTGTCAGATATATTTATTTAGCAAAAAGAGATGTTTTCTTTGGTGGAGCTAAAGGGTTTGGAGTAAGTTTCTTCTCTCAGTTTGCTACTCAAAATCTTAATAACTTAAAACCATGGGGAGAGGTAACAACAAAAATACAAGCACCTGATATCTTTACTGCGAGAAGATTATATTTAAGAAAAAGAGATATTTTAGAAAATTACAGGAATAGGGCACCCTCATTTGATCCTTATCCTAAAGAGGGCGCCATCTTTACTTTTAATATTGAAGAATTAGCAACAATTTATCACTTCCCAGGAATTGATGCAGTTCCTAGCTCAGCATTAGAAAGAATAGAAATGAAGAAGGCCGCTCCTCCATCAACGCTGCCTATAGAAAATTAAAATTATTATGAATAAAGATATTATATTTTTTGGTAAAACAAACTTTAGAGGAGAACAAAAGAAGTTTGGAATTAAGTTTGACGACAGAAGGCGCCATATTTATGTTATTGGTAAAACGGGAATGGGTAAAACCGAGTTACTAAAAAATATGGCTATTCAAGACATTAGGAATGGTGGTGGGTTGGGATTTATTGATCCTCATGGAGAAGCATCAGAAGAATTACTTAAGTTTGTTCCAGAAGAAAGAATCAAAGATGTAGTTTATTTTAACCCATCTGATATAGAAAAACCGATTGCTTTTAATATTATGGAAGATGTAGATCCTGATTATAGGCACTTGATTGCCGGAGGACTAATGGGCGTCTTTAAGAAAATATGGCCTGATGTTTGGTCTTCTAGAATGGAATATATTTTAAACAATGCAGTTTTAGCATTATTGGAAATTAAGGGCTCAACACTCTTGGGAATTAATAGATTATTATCTGACGCCGAATGGAGAAAAGAAGTTCTTGAAGATGTTCATGATCCAGTTGTTAAGGCCTTTTGGACAAAAGAGTTTAGCAGATATTCTCAGAGATACGAGACAGAGGCAACCGCAGCTATTCAAAACAAAATTGGTCAGTTTATTTCTAGTCCCTTAATTAGAAATATTGTTGGACAAAAAAAATCAACTATTGATATTAGGCGTATAATGGATGAGAAAAAGATATTAATAGTTAACCTTTCAAAGGGAAGAATAGGGGAGGATTCATCTAGATTGTTAGGAGCATTGCTTGTTACTAAGCTTCAACTTGCGGCAATGTCTAGGGTAGACATTCCTGAAAATGAAAGAAATGATTTTGCCTTATACATTGATGAATTTCAAAACTTTTCAACTGATTCTTTTGCTAGTATTTTGTCAGAAGCAAGAAAGTATAGATTATCTTTAATTTTAGCTCATCAATATATTGGACAAATGGAGGACAAAGTAAGGGAGGCTGTTTTCGGAAACGTTGGAACAATGATTGCTTTTAGAGTTGGTGCTGAAGATGCAGAATTTTTGGAGCGAGAGTTTTCTCCTGAATTTTATTCTACTGATTTAGTTAATTTATCTAAGCAAAACATATATGTTAAATTAATGATTGATGGATTAACTTCAAGACCATTTTCTGCTGAAACGCTAGCTCCAGCTACTTCTGATAAAGAATATGAAAGGGAGATTATTGAATCATCAAGAAAGAGGTATGGAAAGGACAGAGCAATTATTGAAAAAGATATATCAAAATACACTGGCATAGTTGAAGAAAAACAAAAGAAAGAATTATATGATGCTGAATGTAAAGTTTGTGGCAAGAAAGTTAAGGTTCCGTTTGAGCCCGATAATAAAAGACCAGTTTATTGTAAAAGCTGTCTTGGCAAGCCAAAAGAGGTGAGTTTAGAAAAAACAGCGAAAGCTTTTATTCCCCCTAAAAAAGAAAAAAAAGAAGACAATATTGACCTTAAGGGACTGCGAGAAATAATTAGGGAAGCGAGGCAGGGCAAAATTGATCCAGGAGATAAGATTGAATTTTAACCTGTAAAGGCAATTTAGAAATGTCCTACCTCCCAGCAATTTAGAAATGTCCTACTTTGCTGTTTATTCTCTCTTCTTTTCTCTTAAAGGAACCGCTTT